>Ga0210402_10001073_pt1 | contig 28935 bp, 23 predicted proteins | sample IncBWC7MmetaG_FD_161055 | JGI IMG/M metagenome (GOLD analysis project Ga0210402, IMG submission 161055) | Forest soil microbial communities from Barre Woods Harvard Forest LTER site, Petersham, Massachusetts, United States - Inc-BW-C-7-M | ecosystem: Environmental > Terrestrial > Soil >...
ATCGTCCACCGCCCCTGGCCCCAGGGATCGGCACTGATGGAGATGAAACGCGCGCGGTACAACCTTGCGTTCAACATGTGGTGCAGCCGTTGGAGGGTGGCGTTACCGCATGCGCTTGCAATGCCCACGTGAATCTGCTGCTCGAGTTTGAAACACGCGATCCGATCCCGCCGCCGCAAGGCTTTCAACATGCGGTCGTATGTATCGCGAATCGCGGCAATCGCCTCATCGCTCGCCGTGAGGCAGGCCAGCTCGCCGGTCGCGGCTTCGATCGCTCTGAGCGCAGTCAACATGTCCTCGACTTCGCGGGGATTCGGATTTGCGACGAACGCGCCGCGATTGGGAACGAGATCGATCAGCCCGTCACCCGCCAGCAGCTTCATACCGTCACGCAATGGCGTGCGCGACACGTGCAGCGTTTGTGCAAGGCTGCGCTCGTTGAGTTTCTCGCCCGGTTTGAGCAAGTTCTCGACAATCATGTCGCTCAGTCGCTCGGCGACTTGTTTAGCCAAGGACTTCCGCTCGATGCGCAGCGAGATGTCGACGCTGGGCTGTGCGCCTTGCTCTCGAATTTCGCTCGTGTTGTCAGCGCGTAGCGGAGTCATCGATAAAACCAATCGAGGATGCCGAGGGCCAAGGCCCGCGGTGTCTGCTGTCCGACGCCAGTCAGTCCAGGCTTCATTGAGACGGCAGGTAAGGCTCTCTCCGTCAACCAATCATGCAACGTGACTTGCTTGCCCGGCGCGGGTTCGAGTCGAACACAAAAAAGCATTTCGCCGACGCCAAATCCAAAGCTGGACCTGAACGCTCCCTAGTCTTCACATGCTCCCCCTTCAAAGCAACCAGCCGACCCATATTGGTGGCTGCCGTGGTTAAGTGTCTGCTGTCGCATATCCGGCACCTTTCAAAACTTCACATTGGCGCTGATGCCGATCAGCAGATTGCGTTCGGCCGAGGGCTCGAAGAAGCGGTTGTTGGTATCGCCCACGATCACCGACCCCACGTAGTTGCGGTTGGCGATATTGTTGATGCGCACGAACTCGCGAAACGTCCAGGTGTTGACGCGTTGCTCGAAGCCGGCGCGCACGTTGGCCGCCACATAGCTCGGCGCCGCGTCGGTATTGCGCTCGTTGACATACATCTTGCCCGCGTACAGCACCTCGACCGCGGTCGAGAATCCATTCCATTGCGGACGCGACCACGCCAATTCGGCATAGGCGTTGGCGGCGGGCACCCCCGGCAGGCGCGCGCCCACCGGTATCGGCTGCGGCGGCACGCCGGTGCTTGCTTCGGCGGCAAATTTGGCCGACAGATAGGTATACGACGCATAGGCGGTCAGCCCCTGACCCAGGTTCGCCTCCCATTCCGCCTCGACACCGCGACGCTGCGTCTTGCTGGCGTTCTTGTAGGTGGTACGCCCGCCGGTGGCAGTGTCGATAATGATCTCGTTCGAGGTTTTAGTTGAAAACGCCGCCAGCGTCATGCGCTGATTCTGGCCGACCAAGGCTTTGACGCCAATCTCGCCAGACCGGCTCACCGACGGCTGCAAGCCGAAATTGAGCCCGGTCCCCACAGTCCGGTAGGCCAATTCAATAAACGTCGGCGTCTCGAAGCCCTCGCCCCAGTTGGCATAGACATTGACGTCGTTGTGCACATGCCACACCGCGCCGACCACCGGGCTGGTGTGACTGTAGCCGACGCCGCCGCTATCGTCGGGATTCTGGGCGTTGATGTAGTGATCGACGGAGCTGAAGCGGACGTCGCTGTAACGCACGCCGGCAAGCAACGACAGTGCCGGCAGCGGCGACCATTGCGCCTGCGCATAGGCATCGTTGTCGCTGACGTAGTCGTCTTCGTCGCGCCGCAGGTCGCCCAGATCGCCATTGTTGTTGACAAAGCCCTTGCGTCGCTGATGTTGCCGGTCGTAGGTCGCACCCACCGTCAGCAACAGCGGCCCGCCACCGACGCTCACCCGCTTGGAAATGCGCGCGTCGAACCCCCCGTAGTCGTTGTCCAGGTCGCTCACCCCACCTGACGAGGTCGCCCCCACGCCGGACAGCGCCAGGTACTGACGCACCCCCCGCTGGCCGCCATAGCCGGTGACGCGCAGTAAAGTGTCCGCCGCCAGCCGTTGTTCGAACGCGATCCCCGCTTGCTGCTGGTCGACCGTCTTGCGCGTATTGAACAGTACCGACGCCGGATCGGACTGGCGCGGATCGGCCTGCCACTGCGCCCGCGTCAGGCCTAGCGGGTCCTGCGCCTCCGGCTGATACAGCGAATTGCCGATCAGCGTCACGCTGGTGTCCGGCCCGAGCTCGAACTTGAACTTGGTGTTGACCAGGTCGCGCTCGGCGTGACTATGATCGCGATAACCATCGGTGACGAAGGTATTGGCGGCGAATACACCGTTGTAGCCTTGCCCTGCACCCTCGATCTTGGCAATGGTGTTCGACGTGCCGTAGCTGCCGCCGATGTACTGCAGCTGCGCCTGCGGCGGATCGGTGCCGTCTTCGGTAAACACCGAGATCACCCCACCCGAGGCGTTGCCGTACAGCGTCGAGAACGGCCCGCGCAACACTTCGATGCGCTTCGCCGACACCAGGCTGAAGCTGCCGGTCTGCCCCTGCCCATCCGGCATGGTCGCCGGAATGCCGTCCTGATACAGCCGCACGCCGCGCACACCGAAATTGGCGCGGGCGCCAAAACCCCGCGACGATATCTGCAAGTCCTGCGCGTAGTTCCACCGATTCGACACCACGATCCCTGGCACCCGCGACAGCGACTCCGACAGGTTGATCTGCAGCTGGTCCTGCCGGATCACCGTGGCCCCGACACTGTCAATCGCCACCGGCAGATCGAATGCCCGCTCCTCCACTCGCGTCGCCGTTACTACCACCGGATCGAGAGCTGTGGTGGTTTGTGCGCCGCTAATATCCACCGTAAGAAAACCTACCGCTGCGCACAAGTAGCTAGACTTCGAAACAATCATGGTTTCCCCGGCGTCGCTTTTCGCCAATGCATTGATACCAAGAATGGCAATGGCGTCTGGACCCCTTACGACGAAAGCTTCACACATCACAGATCACGGCTACTTCTTGCGTTGCTTCGTTCCCGAGGATAGCGGCAACAGCCACCTTCGGTGCATAGATGAAAAAAGCGCGGCAAAATCACCGCGCCGAAGTTCCGTCCCTTCGGAGGAGGAAAGGACGAATGACGATGTCCGCTTGTACTTCAGGCCCTCCAAGCCTGACGCCACGTTGCGCAAGTAGATCGGACTATCGGCGATAGATGCCGCCCATGTTCGGGCAATTGCGAGCGGATAATTTAGCCACTAAGCCGGCAAAACGTCACGATGAAACTTCTTTGTAAACGATAGTATCCGACGAGCACTCGATGACGTCGCAGGATGGACAGTGCCAAAGGTTCGAGGGAAATTCAATGCCAGCATCTGACCCTCTCTGCGGGTTGCCGAGGACATTGCAGCTGGTGGCGGATAGTGGCAGGCGTGTACTCCCTAGAGCCAACCCATAGCGACTCGGTCAGCTGCGCTCCACGCGTGGAGTCCTCGCATCCTTCACGGGTAGACGCGCCGCACGACGGGTACTTCCTTGTTCGTCAGCAGGAATTGCAGGCGATACACTCCGGCGCTCAGGTTCGACGATGCGCCGTGCTCTTCGAAAACCTCCTGGCGCAACTCGTTGCGGGACACAGACAGCACGCTGTCCGAACTATAGCCGGTCACCAAAAGCACCCAGGTAACCCTAGCGTCCGGGCCCCGGATCTGTTGCTCCGCGGTCATTGGGGGAGTTACCGTGGATTCGAGAAGGTATGCGCTAGCCAGCCCGGGCTTCATTGAGACGGCAGGTAAGGCGCTCTCCGTCAACCAATCATGCAACATGACTTGCTTGCCCGGTGCGGGCTCGAGTCGAACACAAAAAAGCATTTCGCCGACGCCAAATCCAAAGCTGGACCTGATATCGCAGAAACCTCGGGTCATGCCGCGGAAGCTGGGCATCATTTTTGCGGTCCAGGGAGTTGGATTATTAAGCCGCTCGAGATAGGGTGGTGACGACAGAATGCCGATGTCCCGAACTTCATACATCACGAAATATCTTGGATTTCCCGATTGAGCCACCCATCTCAGGGCACGCACGAATCCCGGAATTGAAACCCGTTCAGGAAGATGCTCGTGGGTATGCCAATCGTCATGCTCGGCGATCGCATCGGGAGTGATGTCGTACCACAACACCATTGCAGCTTCGCCGAGAAGCGTCATAGCGGGTGCTCCCGCGGGGTTCGAGCTTCGAGCAACGAAAGGACACCCTTAGGTGGCACATAATTCGCGCCGCCGGGAGGATGAACCGGTCTTACAGATCCGGATTCACTTCACCAGCACAGTTGAAAACCAGGGTACTGCCGCAATCAAAAGCAGCGCAAGCGTCAGTGCGCCGAGATACCGCCATACATGGGCCACGGCCAGCTCCGGCGCAACGCGGCCGATTGCACAAGCCGCGTAAAACCCAATACCGAACGGTGGCGCGAACAAGCCGATGCTCATCGCGATCACGACGACCATCGAGTAGTGAACGTCATGGATGCCGAAACTGTGCGAAACGGGCAGCAGTAGCGGAGCGAACAGCAAAATGGCCGGGATGCCCTCGAGAATGTTGCCCAAAAGAATGAACACGACGATGGTGATCATAAGAAATCCGTATGGGCCTCCCGAGTACTTTTCCATCGTGGTTGCGAGATCCGAAGAAAATCCGGATTGGGTCAGCGCCCAAGCCATGCCCGTTGCGGTTCCGATGACGAACAGGATGGCGCCTGCGAGGGCGGCGGTCTCCACGAGCACGGGATAGAAGCGCGACCATTGCACCGGACGATAAATCAGAACCCCAACGACGATTGCGTAGACGATGCCGATCGTCGACACTTCGGTCGCAGTGGCGACGCCGTCCACGACCGCCCATCGAATAACAAACGGGAGCACAACGGCGGGGAGCGCGGAGATAAATGCCCGCAGGATTTGACGTGCCGGCGGACGCGGCACGGCCGGCAGTTGCTCCGAGTAAGAACGTACGAACGTGACCACTGCCAGGGCCGCGGCCAACACCAGTGCCGGAATCAGCCCGGCGGCAAACAGACTGGCAATGGAAATGCCCGTCACCGAGCCAAGCGTAATCAGGACAAGGCTCGGTGGAATGGTATCCGCCATCGCAGCCGACGACGCCAGAAGCGCCACCAGATCCCCGTCGTTCGCACCGCGACGTCGCATTTCGGGGAAGAGCCCTGGAGCGATCGCCGCCATGTCCGCAGCTTTGGAGCCCGATATACCCGACACGAGCATCATGGCCACGAGGAGAACGTAATAGAGGCCGCCGCGCACCGCTCCTAGAAGAGATGCGAGGAACGAGATGATGGTTCTCGCCAAGCCGGTGACATCGATCAGCAATCCCAGAAAAATAAACATCGGGATGGCCAGGAGCAGCGGCTGCGACATGCCCTGGTCGAGTCGATTGACGATCACGCTCAACGGGACCGAGGTCATGAGGCCCAGATAGGCGATCGTCGCAATTCCGAAGGCAAAGCCGATCGGTACTCCGATCACGATCGATGCGCCGACAAGTCCGACGAAGAATACCAGCAGGTTCAAGTTTCCGATCGCGACGAGCCACGGGGCGGCATACCACAGGCCCCCAGCCACAGCCGCTACGATTGCGGCGCACGACAATGCGACCGTGATCGACGCCTTTCGGACCGCCTGAGTGAATGCCGTCACGAGCATCAATATCACGCCAAGCTCAATGCCGAACACGCGCCAGCTCGCCGGAATGCCCAGGTTCGGCATGATCGCGAAAGACTCGTCCTCCGTGTAGTCCATCGTCGGACGCAGCAATAGACAAAGCATGACCACGGTGCAAGCCAGCACGAGGGTTTGCAGCACCACTTGCACTTTGGGAGATGCGCGCGCGGCCAAAGCGCCGAAGCACATATGCTCGCCGCGCCTGAGCGCGATAACCGCTCCAAGCATGCTCAGCCAGAGGAATATCGCGCCCGCCATCTCATCGGACCAGACGATCGGCCGATGAAAGACATACCTCGCGACGACGCCCGAAAAGAGCAGGCATGTCTCTACGATCACCAACGCGGACGCGACCGCTTCGGTGATGAGGCCCATCCAGTGGTCAATCCACCGGATCGACCTTTCGACTACCGAAGACGGTACGTGAACCGGATCGAGTTGCGCCTCGACGCCAGGTAAGGCATCTACCTGCGCGCTAGGTAAGGGGTCCACCGGCAGCGTCCTCGAGAAGCTTCCACGCTTGGTCCCCGAACTTACGCTTTGCGTCGGTATAGTATCCGGACGCCGTCAGTTTCTTCCGGAAGGAATCCACGTCGACGTCGTTGAATTGAATGCCTGCCTTGGTCATGGTATCGCGATAGGACTGCTCTAGACCCGCCAGGTCTTTTCTTTGCGCAAGCCCCGCCTCGTTCACACGCTTCTCCACAATTTCCTGGAGCTTTGGCGGAAGACCACGCCACGTGCGGCCGTTGATGAGCACCCAATTCCCCTGCCAGATGTGATTGCTCAACGAGCAGTATTTCTGCACTTCGTAAAACTTCGACGTCACGATGAGTCCCAGCGGGTTCTCCTGTCCGTCGACAATCTTGGTCTGCAAGGCAGGGTAGACTTCGTTGAACTGAATGCTGGTGGGTGCCGCGCCAAGGGCCTTGAATAGGTCGCTGTAGGCCGCCGCACCAGGAATGCGAATTTTCATCCCCGCCAAATCATCGACATTTTTGATCGGCCGTACCGACGAGGTTATTTCACGGAAGCCGAGATCCCATACTCGCTCCGTCGCATAAAGGTTGGCCTGCGTAAACGCGGATCGTATGAACGCACCCAGCTTCCCGTCGACGGCTGGCCATACGCTTGAATAACCCTTGAAAGCGAAGCCTGTTCCATCGAGTGCAGCCATCGGCACTACACTGGAAACGACCAGCCCGCCGATCACGTACATCTCGACCGCGCCGGAGCGGACCTGGTTCAGAAGGTCCACCTCGCCACCGAGCTGGTTATTTGGAAATAGTCGCAACTCCACCCGCCCGTCGCTGTCTTTGGCGATGGCGTCGGCTGCTTCCTTCAACCTGATGTTGGTCGGGTGCGTTGCGGCAAGCGGATGCGCCACTTTGAATACAAACTCTGCCGCACGGGCGCGCGTGATGAATGGGCCGCTCCATAGGGGGGCGGTTGCAAGCGCGCCTAGAACGCGCCGACGTTGCTTTCGTGTATTAATGATGGCCTCCTCGGTTGATGAGTCTCGTGGCGGCCGCACATGGGCAGACGCGCATTTTGGGACGCGAAACTAGACCTGCTCTAATCCACACCATTGACGTTTGCTTGTAGCAAGGAATGTTGCCAGACCCCCAACAAAGCGGCCATTGGATTGCGTTTGGTTGCGCGACGGGTGTCATTCGAACCGGTCATGAACCACTGATGCGGTTTTGCGGTTTTGCCGATTATGCGTCTACGTCACGCGGATGCGTGCCGTTCATCGGTCCGATGACACCGCGGCGTCGCAGGTCGACAATGTCCTCGATCGTATATCCCATCTTTTTCAGCACCGTGTCGGAGTGCTGCCCGAATGCCGGAGCGGCAAACGGCTTCGGACCGGGCGTGCTGCTGAATGTGACCGCCTTGGTGAATCCGCGGTAGGGACCAACCAGAGGATGATCAAAGTCCGCCACCAGATTCTCTGCAAGCACCTGCGGATGGCTGAACATGTCTTCGATGGCGCGGGCGGCAGCGCATGGAACACGGTCGCCGAAAATACGTTCCCATTCCAATGCGGTTCGCGAAGTCAGTGCGGCGCGCAACTTAGGTACTATTTCCTCCGCAAGCTCAGCACGCTTGCGCACGGTATCGTATCGCGGATCGGCACCCAATTCGGACAACCCGGCCAGTTCGCATAAGCTAGACCAGAAATGGGGCGTGTTCGCAGACAGGTAGATAAATCCGTCCTTAGTCGGATGCAGGCCGGTAACCCCGCCCGAGCGCAAATCCCTCCCAACGTCGCGACCTTCGCCTTCGGCCCAGATGAATCGCGCGGATTGCATTGCAAGTGCGCTACGCAGCAGCGACACGCCGACATACTGCCCCTCCCCCTCCCGTTCACGATGAAGGAGTGCCGCAACAACCCCATAGGCCACCATTGATGCAGCGTAGTAGTCGACCACGGACCCGAACACGATTTCGGGCGCAGCCGGAGTGCCTTGAAAACAGCACATGCCGGTCATTGCCTGCAGGACCTGGTCGTAGCCTGCTTTCTCCTTGAGCGGGCCCGTATCGCCGTAGCCGGTGACGTTGCAATAGATCAAGCGCGGATTGATGGTCTTGAGATGGTCGTAACCGATGCCAAGGCGTGGTGCCACGCTTGGCCGAAAGCTGTGCACGACGACATCGGCGGACTCGACCATCCTGTAAAAGACGGCCTGACCTTCCGGATTTTTCAGGTCCAACACCACGCCAAGCTTGTTCCTGTTTACACCGAGAAAGGCACGGGATTCGCTTTCGAGGGTGGATGGATACTTACGAAAGGTGTCGCCTCCCGGTGGCTCAATCTTGATGACCTCTGCGCCCAAGTCCCCCAGTAGCGCACACCCATACGGCCCCGCAATGTATCCACTTAGATCCAGGACGCTGATTTTGCTGAGCGGACCCTTTGAAGGATCCCCGGTACTCTCCACCACGAGTTGCAGTTCGTGTTCAGGTTCGACGGTTGTCGCAACGATTTCCATTCCCGTACTCCCGTGGTTTCGTTGTTAGTCTAGGAACCCGATGCGATTATGTGCTGAGTACGGCGCGCATGATACGTTCTGTCGCGATGAGAGTCCCGCGCCAGCGAAAAGTGATCCATCACGTTTAACATAACGATTCAAACGATCGGGAAAACCGCTGCCGCCTCTGATCGCGTTTCGCGCCGCACGTACCCGCTGCCCATCGGCGCCACTATGAATGGCGTCGATGCTTGGCAATGTTGTGAAGCTGCATGGCCGAATGGGGTATGGTTTCCGTTGACCGGAACGCCTGAAACAAGGCGGCTTCCAACTCGGTGGCAAGCGCCGGCACCGCCCTTAGCGTGCGCCAGCGAATCCACCGCCTCGACTGAAAATCGCGCACTGCGGTTGCTAGTTTCGCGGAGCGTCGCCACGGCGACAGCTCCTCGCCAAAGGATCGCCAGGCCTGCCGCAGCCAGTAGTCGCGTTGTGCGCGACTAACAGCAGCGCTGTTACGCGGCAAACCGAGGCATCTCTCCAAGGACAGCGCCCCGCCGGCGGCGAAAAATGCGCTGAAACCCTTACCGAGCCATGCGATGTCGCCCGCTTCAGCGCGTCCGCTTGCGACTCGCTGCGCCCGGTCGAAGCTTTCAAGAAACAAAGATTGCTGATCAGCGCTCACCTTGGCCGCGCCCGTCATTTTCATATCCGGAAGTCCGTCGGCGACCACGGTCTGTAAAAGCGTCTGTACGATGGCGCCAGGTACGCCTTGCGTCGGCATCCTCACGGCAAACGGAGGTTTTGCGAAAAGCGTGTCCGGAGGTTTTACGGAACGCGTGTCGTTGCTTCGAGATGGAACGCGTAGCGCGCTGGAAGACGGCTGATCGATGCGAGACAGGGCCGCAGTATCTTCAAACCCGTTCATACGCTGCTCCGCGAAGAACGTACTCGCCAACCTTCGGTAACAGGATCTTTTCGCAGCCGAGACGGCAAGGGGGGAAGCTCCACGCGCACGGCACGCACGGGTCGGCGCGCGGTTCCGGCAGACAGACGCATGCCTCGTGCCGGGGTTCGGTATACCGACAACCCTAAATGATTAGACCGTCGCAAGACTCCCCCATTGCCCCGACCCTAGCTGCGCCGTGTTGACTTCGCAAGCCATTTCCAACGCGGCCTCAGACAGCTGGCTGCGGCGGCCCTAAGCACACATGCGGCTCTGGCAGCGTCGTCGACGTGCCTGTATCTGTGCCTGTAACGTGCCTGTGCGCATAGATCATAAAATCATGATACGATCAAAAAAAGCGACTTTTTGTTAAGCGACAAGTGAGGAAAGCTAATGAAAATTGCATTCCTCGGTACGCTCGACGCCATCCTGAGGCGTGGAAGTTTTGCCGCCGCCGCCCATGAGGTTGGGTTGACCCCCAGCGCTGTCAGCCTCCAGATCAAGGGACTCGAGGAATATTTTGGTCAGGCCCTCTTCGATCGTTCGGCGCGGACGGCCCGACCGACACCATTCGCTCGCGAGCTTTCCTCCAATATTCAGGGCGCGCTGGCGGCCATTGATGCACTTCGCGACAAACGGAGTCCCACTGTCTCCGGACGGATCGCACTGGGCACGATACGCAGCGTTCAAACGACAACGCTGCCAGCGACGCTATTGAAGTTGCGGGCGCTTCATTCCCAACTCGAGGTGCGTCTCGTTCAGGAAGAGTCTGCAGTGCTATTGCAATTGCTCAAGGCGGCCGATATCGACGCTGCCATTGTGGTGCGCCCCCGTGCAGGCGGATCGAGCAGGCTGAGCTGGCGAAACCTGGCGCGCGAGTCTTTTGTGCTGCTTGCCCCACCCGACACCAAAAGCGATTCGGTCGTGGAGCTTTTGCACAGCCACGAGTGGATTCGGTTCGATGCTTCGCTCACCGGCGGCCGAATTGCTGCGGCCTTCGTCCGTCGCATCGCGCCACGAGCCCGCAGCACGCTCGAACTTGTCTCGATTGAGGCGATCGTGGCGATGGTGTCAGCCGGTCTGGGCGTATCCATCGTCCCGCGGCTTCGCGGTCCTCTTCGGGCCGCGTATCCGGTGCGGGAAATCAGCCTGGGGAGACACGCCCCCACGCGCCAGATCGCCTTTGTGTGCCGAGCCGCGGACACCGACAATCGACGCGTTACCGCTATTCGCGAGGCTTTCGAGCACGTTTATGCCACCACCGCGCTCGTGTCGGGCGACGAGTAATTCCGGGTATCACCGGACACACTCTGCGGCGCCGGAGAGTGCTCGTCTAATGTCTTAGCGAAGCAACGCTACCTTGGCATCGCGGTCCTGGATGGCGGCATGGCGCTCGAGCAAATCCTGCGCTCGCCGCACGATTGGGGCGTCTATCATTTTTCCGTCGACAGCGAACGAACCGCGCCCGCTCGACTGCGCCTTGGCGTTCTCGAAGACGATATTCATGGCGTGGGCGACCTCTGCCGCGGAAGGTGAATACTCTTGGTTGACAATGGGCACCTGTCCCGGATGGATACAGCCGGCGCCCAGGAAGCCGAATTGGCGCGAACGCTTTACCATGGCACGAAAGGCATCCCAATCGCCGAAGGACGCCACGCTCCCAAGAAATCCGAGCGGCATGAGGCCCGCTGCGCGGGCGGCTAAAATCATCTGCTGTTTAGGCATGAGCAGCGTGTGCTCTGTCGGCTCCATGCCGCTTTCCAACGCCAGGTCTTCCCCGCCTATATTCATGGCGGAAAGCCTGCCGGTCGAGAGGGCAATGTCATGCATCTGAAAAAATGCCGCAGGCGTCTCAATCATCGCGATGAAACGCGTGTGGCCCATCGATAGACCTCTGCGGAGCTCGAGCTCGGAAACAAGCTCGTCGAGCAGGCGCAAATGGCTCGCACTCTCGACCTTGCTTATCGCCAGACCATTTACGTTTTCGCCAACGGAAGCCTCGATATCACGCACGGCCATCGCGAGGGGCCGGTTGATACGCACTACGACGTCTGCACCCGCTTTCCGCACTCGCCGCGCCGCGTCGTTGACTAACGCGCGCGCGCGGTCTTTCTCTGACTCCGGGATGCTGTCCTCGAGATCGAGCTGTATGCAATCGGCGCCCCGGGTGTGTGCCTTGTCGACGTATTTTTCGACGTTGACCGGGACGTAGAGCAGGGACCGCCAAACCGGCTGCCGTGGGGGTTTCGAGCTCATTCACCCTTGGGTCGGAGGTGCCGATGCGAGGCCGGACGCCAGTCTTGCCAGACCCACACCACGCTGAAAAAGCGCGACCGCAAGCGCCATCCGGTAATCATTGCAGCTTACTGAAGAATCGCCTATTCGTTGCCAAGACTAAGGAACTCGGCGATGTCCCAGTGGCCCGTACGTGGCATCGGCACATCCCCGCGCGTCCGAACCTCCAGAATGTAGGGCACGTCCATGGCCATCGCTGTCTTTATGCCATCAGCCAAATCGCCGGGGGCTTCGATGAGCGCCGATTCGATCCCGAAAGACTTTGCAAGAAGCATGAAGTCGGGATTGTAGACCGTGCCATCCGGCCGCCGAAACTCTGTGCCGTACTTGTTGCCGAAATACGTGTCCCCGACCGAGAGAATAGTCGAGTAGCAAAAATTGTTGAACAGCACCCATAGGACAGGAATGTCGAGTTCAACGGCGGTTGCCAACGAGCCCACGACCGACATCAGGCCCCCGTCGCCCACCAATCCAATGACCTTGCGTTCGGGTGCGCCGAGCTTGGCGCCGATCGCGGCCGCGGGGGAAAATCCCATCGTCGCGAAACCGCCGCTGGTGATGAACGACGCGTTACGTTCCACTATCAGTTGCTGACCTGCGCCGTTCTTGTTCCAGCCGACATCGGTCACGAAAATCGCATCTTTCGGAGCCGCTTTCGACAGCTCCATAAGAAGGCGCGCGGGATGGATAGGCGTCCCATCGTCCTCCTGCGTCTGCTTGAGTTCCTGGCGCCATTCGCTCTTGCGCCGCGCGGTAGCTTCTGCCTGCGCGCTTACCAACGCCGCGGGACGAGGTTCGGGTCCCAGTGCGTCGATCAGTTGCCGCAAGGTCGTTTTCGCGTCACCCACGATACCTACTTGCACGGGATAGATCTTGCCAATTTCCTCGGGATCGATATCGATTTGAACAATCCGCGACGGCGGCACCGCGAACGTGTATTTCGGATTCCACGAGCTGCAATCCGCTTCGCCGAACGCCGTGCCCACGGCCAGAATGACGTCTGCCGCCAGAGTCGACGAATTTGCGGGACGCGTACCCCAGATGCCCGTCATGCCAACTGCCAGCGCGTGCGTCTCGGGAAAGACGCCTTTACCCATCAGCGTCGTCGCCACCGGTGCCCCAAGCAATTCGGCGAGCATCTTCAACTCGACCGAGGCCTCGCTGAGCGCCACTCCATTTCCCGCGAAGATGACGGGCTCCTTTGCTTCGGCCAGCAGCCGTGCAGCCTGTGCGACACCGTCGGCGGGTCCCTCGCTGCGCCAAAAAGCCGGCCGCCTCGCCAACGTCACGGGTATGCCTTCCACGCGGCCGGCAAAGACGTCCATCGGTATATCGATCAGCACGGCCCCGGATCTTCCGGTTCGTGCAAGGTTGAGCGCACGCGGCATGACATCTGGCAGGAATTTGGCATCGTCGACGCGCCACACACGCTTGCATATCGGACGAAAAATATCGCCTTGGGACGCGTCAGCATGCAACCGAACACCTTGATGGGGCTCGCGGGCGTGGTGATATGACGGAGTATCGCCCGCAATCACGACCATGGGCGTACCGTCTGCAGCCGCGGTTGCTACCCCGGTCAATGCATTGGTCAAGCCAGGCGACAGGTGAACATTGACGACTGCCAGCTTGTGCGACACGCGGAAATAGGCGTCAGCGGCATGAACAGCTTGTTGCTCATGTCGAAACGAGATGTACTCGATGCCTATTTTGTGACACGCATCTATCAATGCGTAATTCGTGTGTCCGCATTGTCCGAATACCTTCGTGACGCCTTCCTGCTGCAGGCATGCGGCGATAAACATCGCTCCATTCATCGTTCGACTCCTAAGACAAACTGACAGTGATAAGGCGCTCTTCGGTCATTTCGCGCATCGCGTATTTCGGCCCTTCTCGGCCGACGCCGCTATCCTTGACGCCGGCGAAAGGCATCAGGTCAACACGGCTGCTCGATGGCTCGTTAATATGCACGACGCCGACGTGCAAGCGGCGCGCGGTCGCCATCGCCCGCATGACGTCGCGCGTGAAGAGCCCAGCCGCCAGACCGAACGGCGTTGAATTCACCTGCACAATCGCATCATCAAACGATCCGTACGGGATCACCGACACCACCGGCGCAAAAATCTCGTCACACATCACGCGCATTTCCGGGCGGACGTCAGTCAAGATCGTTGGATACAGCAGCGCCCTTTCGCGACGTCCACCTTCAACTACGCGTGCGCCTTGCTCCACCGCCTCCTGTACCCAACTTTCCGCCCGCTGCGCCTCCGCTTCGCTGATCATCGGACCAATCATCGTGCTGGGATCGTGCGGGTCACCGACCTTGAGCTTCCGTGTCGCCGCCACAAACAATGGAAGGAATTCATGAGCGACCTTTTCATCCACGAATAGGCGCTGCACGGAGGTACACGCTTGACCTGCCCGTCGGAAGGCCGAATTCGCACATCGGGTCGCCGCCCGTTCGAGATCGGCATCGTCACAAACGATTATTGCCGCGATGCTGCCCAATTCCAGAGCGACCGGCCGCAGGCCGACGGACTGCTGCAACTGCTTGCCGACCTCAGTGCTGCCGGTAAAGGTGTAAAACGCGATGTCCTGGTTCGCCACCAGCCAGCGCCCGATTTCGGATCCGGGGCCCTGCACCAGATTCACGTGGCCCGGCGGCAGACCGGCGTCAAGAAGTATCTGGACCAGCAGCGCAGCGCTGAGCGGCGTGGCCTGAGGAGGCTTGATCACCACGGTATTTCCCGATGCCAGCGCCGGAGCTACTTTGTGGACGACCATGTTCAGCGGTGAGTTGAACGACGTGATCCCGCAAACGACACCACGCGGAAGACGGATCGTGAACGCCATGCGATGCGAATTGCCGGGCGCGGATTCGATGGGAACCATCTCGCCAGTCAACCGTTTGCCCTCTTCCCCGGAAACAATCAACGTTTGTGCGGCACGGCTTACTTCGTTGAGCGCATCCGAGACAGGAATTCCTGATTCGGCCACGATCGTCCTGGCGAGCTGATCGCGGCGCGCCTCAATGAGCTCCGAAGCTTTCAACAAGATGCGGTAGCGTTCGTAAGGCTCGAGCTTTACCGTTTCAAAGGAATCGCGGGCAGCCGCCACTGCGGCATCGACCTGCTCCTTCGACGCACGCTCCACAGTACCCAAGAGAGCGCCGGAAAACTTGTCGAAGACCGGCGAGCTGTCCGTTCCCTTGCACCAGGTCCCGGCGATAAACATCGTCCCGGCCTGCTGAAATAATTGTGCGTCATTCATCGCGAAACCCTCGTGTTGATGATCGACGGGGACGGACCAGCCCCCGAGAGATTGAGATCGCACCAGCGCACGTCGTGGCGACAAGCATGCACATTCCCCGAGCGCCTCCGCGCCACGCCCGCTGGGCGCCCTTGCTATCGAGATACCGGTAGCCGCGCCTGGGTATTATTAGCACGACACTTCCAAAATCAATACATTCGGTGGTTTTGTTGCCAGAGTCAACAGACGCAGACAGCCCTGGATGGCACCATGCTCAGGACTGCCACAGACATTATCGGCCGCCGGCACAATTGGATGCGCCGGAGGCCGTCTCAGAGCAGCGAGAGTCGTGCGATCAGCTTTGCGCGAGCACCAGATTGCGCAGCGTTGTCGCCTCATTGATCAGCAGTTGCGGTCTCGGGTTCGCCTTCGATTTCAAATCCAAGGCATCTGACACGACGACATCGGGTTTGACGAGTTTTCGGCAAGGACCGCCAGGGTGCGATATTCTTCGAGCTATGCACCCCAAAATCTCGCAACCCTAAGCCGGACAAGCCGGAACCAAACAGATTAAAGTTTTGGGCACACGAAGCTGATTGGCAAGGTGGCCGCGATGGAACTGCTCACTGAACGCTACGCGGACCGGCTGACTGGGGTGTTGTCTTGCAACGACCGCATTGTCATCACTGGCACGCTGCCGGGTGCGTGCTTTGCCGATGGCATCACTAGCTTCCTGCGCTCGCGCGGCATCCGCATCTTCGACTACCCGCAGTTCGCGCTGCCGTTGCGCGAGCGCATCCGAGAGAACGCGCGGGCGCTGGCCGCTAAGCACGATGCCGCGATCGAATGCAACGAGCGCTGTTCGTTCGAAGCACGCTGATGGTCTCCCTCGATATCCCGCTTCGCCGATGGCCATGAAAGCTCGGACGGCGCTCGCACTAGTGGCCGTCGCGATCGTGGCGGCGGTTCGTTTTTGGCCCGACGACCTCACTGGGCCGCCCACCGCCCATTCGGCGCCGGAGGGCGCCTCGCAGCGGGATTCGTCCACTAAGCCTTCGGACAACACGGTCGAGAGACCTGCGCAGAAAGCACCGGTCGACGCCGGGATGGCGCCTCCCCAGACAAACACCTCAGCGATGCTCGCCGGCCTCTCAGGAACGCCCGTGCGAATCGCTGTTCGTGCTCCGTCGAAGGTCCATTCCGGCGAGTCATTCCAGGTCACAGTCGACGTGGAGGCGACGCGCGTCATTCGGCAAATCGCTTTTTCGGTCGACTTCAGCGCGACCATCATGCAACTGGCAGGGTCGTCTCCCGGCGTCTTTGCGCAAAAGAGCGTCGGTGCGGGTTTCTTTGCGGAAGAATCGAGCGACGGGGCACTTTTGGTAAGAGTCGACCTTGATAACGGCGGCGTCGTGGGCACTGGCAGCGTTGCCGTGCTGGAGTTTCGAGCGATGAATCCCGGCGACTCACCTCTTACAATCCACAGCGTTAGTTACCTAGAAAGCGGGCATCAGGATTCGTCGACGACTCCCGCAGGCTATGAGGGGACGATCACGGTCGACTGAGGACCTCGCGCCGACGCCGTGTAGATTTGCGGAGCGGCAGCAGTGTTCGAGGTCGGACACCGTGCAAAAAAACGCGGACCCGGAGAGGTCAGCGTCGACCTGGACGTAACGTCGGCGCCGACCTACGATCAACTCGACCGCGTGAGCTCTCGCCGAAAAATTGGACATCACCGAGGCGAGAGCAGGCGAGAGGTCACGGCGACGAACAAAAAAGACAAAAAGCGCCCCCCGGCATCGCGCCGGGCGGGGCTGTACCTAGGAGGAGCGAAGAGATATAACGATCTCCAGCTGTTCGATGCGCGACGGAACAGTTCATTGCGCCCCCCAGCTGCCGGTCTCCGGGCCGCAACGGGCGAACCCCGTTGCGGCCGGCACGAACGGCACTAGCTGCAGATACGCGTTTGCGGAGACTGATCGTTACTTGTTCACTTGGACGTTCACCGTCGACGAGAGCTGTCGCTGAACTCCGGTGTTGTCCACGAAGTTGGCCATGAACGTCAGCGGAACCGACGATCCCGCGGGCACATTGTTGTCGATATCGGCCTTGTTGAACGCGGCCTTCAAGATGCCATTCGCCTCAGAGAAAAACGCGGCGTTGATGGTCGCCGTCGTCAGCGGCGTCTGAACGATCACCGGGCCGATCCCCATCACCGAGCTGCCCACCGGGCCCTGATCCAACGTCCAACCGGCCGGGACGCTCATTGTCATCGTGAAGATGCCATTCACGCCGGTAAAGACACCGGTCGGCGACCGAAGATCCAGCGTACTCGGAAAGACCGTCGCCGGACTGGGCGGAGGCTGCGGAGTCAACGTGACGATCACTTTCCCGGAGGGACGCGGGTCCGTACAGTCGTTGTAGAAGTACTCGCCTGCCTTGGTAAAGGTGTACTGCGCCGACTGACCCGGCTGCAGGCGGAAGTTGAACTTGCCCTCGAAGAACTGCGTCGCGCAGTGCTCCAGCAGGTTCCCGCTGCCCGCAACACCGAAAGTGGCGTCACCCGGGTTGGTGAACGTCACCGTGGTCCCGACCGCCACCGTCAGCTGCGACGGAATCATCGACGCGGTCGCCGTGTTGTCCTTGGTGGCCGTGGCCGTGCCGTTCGAGCGCGCCATGTAAATCGTGTTGGCCGGAACGCCGGTGCCGGCCGCGTTGTCCACCGGTCGACGCTGTGGGATCGACTTGGGCGTCGGCGCCTCGGCGCTGCCCGAGACCACGACCGGATTCGACTGCGGACCCGTCGTGTAGGTCGCATTGCCGCCGAGCTTGAACACCCAGATCGTGTCTCCGTTCGGCGTTTGCGAAGTACGGCTGGCTACCGGCCATCGCTGCCACTGCGACGTACTGCACGCCATTGATCATGTAAGTGATCGTCCCGGACTGACTTGGAAAGCCCGTCTGGAACCGCCACAACACATCGCCGGTCGACGCGTCCACGGCGGTGAGCCAGCCGTCCATTCCACTGAAGAAGAGCAGACCCGTCGCCGTGACGACTGGGTTGTTCTGACGCGACGCGTCGAGCGGCAATTGCTTCTTCCAGACGACCTGCATCGTCGACGCGTTGAGCGCCGCAATACCGCCCGTCTGGTATCCGCCGATCTGCCGAAGGCTGTTGCCGCCTTGCGCGATCGGGTGCGCGGCAGGGCTGTAGTTGTACAGGATCCAGCGCATGTTGAGCAGCGGGCTGTACGCCGGCACCGACATGTCGGCCGTGCCGTTGCTGCTCGACATCGAGAGCCATGGCAAGAGGCTGTCCTCTTCGATGCAGCCTACGCGCGGCGGACCCTGCATGAACGGAGCCTCGGGGTCCAGATAATTGGGCTCATGAATGACGAGTTGCAGCTGACCGGGGTGGGCCGGATCGGGTTGGGCCTGGTAGCCATTCCAGTTCGGCACCGCGCGGTTCGGCAGGCCCGGAACGTCCGAACCCAAGTTCTGGTACGCGACGCACTGCTCTATGAAAGCGCCCACCACGGGGAAGGGTTGCGTCGGCCAAGCGAAGGTGCGGGTGTCGATCGGCACCGGACGGTCTACGACCGGCAACACCGGCGTGCCGTTGGTGCGGTCGAGCACGTATTGATGGCCTGCCTTGCTGCCGACGTAGATGACCTTCCTGGTCACGCCGCCGACCGTGATGTCGGCGATCTGCGGCACCAGGACAGCGTCCTGGTCCCAGTGCTCATGGCGGATCGTCTGGTAGTGCCACTTGTACTTGCCGGTCTTGAGATCGAGAGCGACGATCGAGGAGCCGAACAGGTTGGTGCCGTAGCGCGTCGAGCCGTCCTGCGCGCCCGTGCAGCTGCGCACGTTGCCGAACGTGACGTAGACCATCCCGAGCGCGGGGTCGATGGTGGGGTGCTGCCACGGCGCCGCCCCGGCGGTTGCATAGCAGTTGTTGGGCGTGTCGTTCGGCGTGACCTTCGTGGTAAAGGTGTCGCCCGCATCGAAGGTATTGCCGTTCACGTCGGTGAACACCGAGCCGTGGGGATAGGCGCTATAGAAATACCACGCCAACGAGCCGTCGCTCGCGTTCAGCGCGAACATTGCGTTGCGAGCACTGTCGGTGACGCCCTGGTAAACCAGGCCGTCGTAATACATCGTATGGGCCTTGGCGATGCCGCCGAAGGTCGTTTCGCCAGAGCCTGCCGGAGGCGTGGGTTGCACTGCCCAGACGATTGCACCCGTGTTCTGATCGAGGGCAACGACACGGTTGCCCCCCGCCGTGGTGTAGACCCTACCCCCGCCGACGGTCACGCCGCGGTGCTGCGTCGCCGGACCGTAGCCGTTGGCTGCGACCGACGGAAGCCACTTCCATTTGACCGTGCCGGTCGCGCCGTCCATCGCGATCACGCCGCCTGCCGGCGTGTCCACGTACAGGATGCCGTTGACGACGATCGGCGTGGTCTCCGCGTTCCCCGAGGAGTTATCGGCGGGAGCGGCGGCCGGCGCGGTCACCGGCTCGGCGGAAGTGTGAACCACCCACGCCGGGCCGAGCGTGTTGATGTTTGACTTGTCGATCTGCGTCAGCGACGAGTATTGCCAGGCCCCAAGGTTGCCGTTGACCTGGGGCCAGTCGTTGGTGGTCGCGTCGCAGCACGTTGACTGCGCGAATGTCATCGTCGGTGCTGCCGTGGCTGCCATGGCGATGAACGCCGCCAAGGCTGTATGAGTTAGCTTCATGCAGGATCTCCTCTTCGTGGTTCCGTCTTGGAAGGAAGCAGGTTGGTGCCGTCGGCGGCCCGTGCCATTGTCGGCTCCGGCCTTGCCTGCGGCTTCTATCTCCAAAGTTGACTCTGCCCTTCGACCAACAAACTATCAACCGCGTATTGTTTGGGAACACGATCAACGGTGCGACGTTCGGATCACGTTGAACGCCAGCGGCATCATCATCGGCAAAACAGGTACTGTTAGACCAGTACCCGCCGACGCAGTGATAATGGGCGCCATGGATGAAGTGTTCGGCCTGTTCCCCATCCCTTTCCTGCGCGCGCCGGGCACGCTGAGCGCGCGCCTGGTGGATGGCTTGGTGCAGCACTTCAGCACGCTCGCGCTGGACCCTAACAAAGCGTCCGACAATCTGTCGCACACCGCGATGCTGCGTCCCGGCGACAGCCCGCTGCTCCTGGAAGCGGCGAAGCTGATCACGCCCAAGATCGTCGACATGGGCGCGCTCATGTTTGGCGACCGACTCGACTGGGCCATCAAGGAGATGTGGGTCAATGTACTGGACACCGGTGGCCTCCAGGCCATGCACAACCACGCCAACAGCTTCATCTCGGGCGTGGTCTACCTGACACCCACGCACCCGGGTTCACAAACCGTGTTCATGAAGTCGTCCGGAGGTACCGAGTTTCTCTTCAAGCACGAACACGCCAACATAACGCCGACGCCGTTCAATGCCGACAGATGGATCAGCCCGGCGCCGTCGCCGGGCGACCTGGTGCTGTTTCCGAGTTATGTGATGCACGCCGTGCCGCCCAACCAGGGCGAGCGCCGCATCACGCTGTCGTTCAACGCCATCCCTGGCGGAATGGACTCGTGGGGCTACACGATCAAGTTCAGCGCCTGAAGCGGCGGTCCTTATCGTCGAACTGACAAAGAGCGGCGCTGCGACGAGCACCTGACACGGCGGCGTTGAATTGCGTTCGGCCTCAGTCGCCGACTTCGGTGGTCTCGGTGAGCGGTTCCACGGCGACGGCGCGGCGCTGGTGCCGGGCCTCGGGTTGTGGCGGTGGCACGGAGTCCACCGTCATTTGCAGATTCGATGGCGAGACTGCAGACGCTATCGACCTCCCCGCCAAGTCCTTGACCGCCACGTCGGTGATCAGCACCGACGTTTTGCCCGGTGCAACGGCCTGGAATTGCACGATGGCCACGCTGCCGCCCGCCAAGCCTACCGGCTGGCCTGACACTGCGCTGCGAATCTGCAGGCGGTCTTCCGTGCCGGAGATCTCGGCCGCGAAATGTGCGTTGAGGCCGGCGCCCTCCGCCCAGCCCCCTTCCGTGCCGGCGCGCACCTGCAGCACATTGGCATCGAACTGCACAGTGAAGCTGATCTCGCTGACGCCAGCGTTCGCACCCACGCCGACGACCAGGTCGTTCATTTCGCCGACAAGCAGCTTCTGCGGTCCCGCCACCGTGATCGACACGGCAAAGACTGTCGTTGCGGATGGCCGCGCCAACAACGGCACAGGCGGCGGCGTTGTTGGCATTGCTGGCGTCCGCCAGTCGCGAGAGGCGGATGAACCTGCTGACGGCAGGCCCGGCTTCGCGTTGGCTTTGCCGCTGGCCACATCGACAACCTTGTCGTCAGCGGGCAGCCGGGCCAACAGCAGCAGCACCATCGCCAGCCCGGCAACGCCCCCGATAAGAAATCGACGCCGCAGCACAGTTCGTCGTTACCCTTGGCTCACTACGAAACAAGAAGGGCGCCCGCCTGGAAAGCGTGCGCCCATTCACCGAAACATGGCGTGCCAGTCGCGCGCCATGCGCCGTTGAAAGTCAGATAATCTGCGCCGCTGTCCAACCGCCGGCCAGGGCCCGCTGGCGGTAGAAATCGGACTCGATCTTCATGGTCGCTTCCATGATCGCCGGCGTCAGGTTCCCGCTCGTGAACTGCGCGTTATCCGCGAAGAAAGCGTTGTTGAGACTGACCGAAGTGCCGTTTGCGCCTGTGATGGTGTATTCGATCTGCGCCTCGGCCGGCCCGCTGTAACCGCCGAGCCGCAGCAGCGAGAAGAACGTCGCCCAGTTGATTATGCCGCCGCCGGTGCCGGTCGCGCCGGTGCTTTGAACGGTGGAAGTAGTCAGCGCGCCGGTGGTGGCGTTGATTGTGCCTTTCAGATCCTGCAGCGCCGTGCCTTTGATATACGGCATGGCGCGACGCATCTCTAACTGCCACGTCACTCCCGGCGCAGCGTCTGCCGTGTGGCCAATGGCGAGATTGATGCCGATCTGGGCGGGGTCGATGCCTTGCATCGCATAGAGGATGTCGTACACAGAAGTGCCGAGATTGCCGGAATGCGTATGCGCCACGCCGCACAGACCGTTCTGCGCATTGATCGCCGCCAGGCGACGCATGTTTATTCGGAAGCCATCGAGCTGCGTGGTCATCGTCTGGCCAAACGTGTTGGCCGGGAAACTGGGGCCGCCGGAGTTGTACCAGCGGTACTTCGTGATGCCGTTGGCGCCCGCTACCGACAGTATCTCGTTCACAAACTGGCTCGCGATCCAGGACGTGTCCGTGGGGTCGCTCGACGGCGCGATGTTGTTTCCGATCTGGTTGCAGATGCAGCCCGTGCTGCGAATGCCACTAAGCATCGGCGGCAGGACCGTGGCCACGTTCTGCGGCAGCACGTGACCGTCGGAGCGCACCGTGAGGTCGACAGCGGCGAATCCCGAAGCCAGGCAGGCTTGACCCACCTTGACGCCCGTGCCCAAGGGGTCGGACTGCGCCTGGGCCTGGGTGCTGACCCATTGCAGATGGCGCGACCAGAGTTGCGTGACCAGTTGCTGACCGGGGGCTGTCTGGGCGGAAGCCTCTGTCGGGAACCCCACGTCTTTGACCGCCCATGCCGTCGTCGCGGCTGCGACACCCGTCAAGAAATCACGTCTGTCCATAACTATCCTCCTCTAGTGCGTATGATGGAAAAACTGTCTCGTTATCGTCGGAATATCACGGAGCCGATTGCAAGCTTCCCGCTTGTATGAACACTGCCGAATCCGCGTACGAATCGGACGAATTCGCAATGCCGAACTGGATAGTGTTGACTTGGTTAGCCAGCACGGGCGCCGTCAGCGTGAGTACGACGGTAAGGCCATCGAGCTCGGTCTCGATCTTTCCGAAGAAGGGTGGGTTGTCCCGATACAAACTGCAGTTCTGCGGGTTCACGCCGCTCGCGGCGCCGCTGGTCGGGCCGCCGCAATTGATGCTGACGGTGGAGACCGGAACGCTGGTGCCGGGCACGCGCGCGTAGTTGACGCCATTGACGAAAATGCCGAGCACGTCGGGTGGAAATCCGGTGTTCACCACATCGCCATATTCTTCGGAACCAAAGACATATTTGAGCGTAATCGAGCTTCCTGTGGGGATGAATTGAAAGCTTAGAATCGACGCGTTGAAAGTCTGCGCAGAAGTGAGGCTCGAAAACAGCGAGCTTCCCGGAGACGTGTTTCTTGTAAGGGTGTTGAGGATCCCTGCACCGAACGCCGTCGTCTTATTGGGAAAATCGTCCGGAGAAATTGCGCTACCCGAAACGAATCGAGCATCGCCTGTCGTCAGCACGACACCGTAATTGATTCCGACGGTGGTGTTGAGATCGGTGCCGCCGTTTATGAATAGTCCGGACGCGGCCGTCGCACCCGTGTACTGGACCGACCCCGGAACCACGGTAATGCCGCCGCCGAGCAATGACGAAACAAGCATCTGAACGGCCGCCGGCGATCCGCTGTTGGCCGACAATGGTTTTACGACGATCGGACTGGCCCAAGTGCAGGCTGCACCGAGCAAGGCGGCAATGCCGACAAAGAGTCCCGCACCCGCTCGTAGACCTCTGCGAAAATCCATCATTCCTCCTCGAAAACGTCTTGTGGAATCCTGGTCACCTGCAGCGTCGCATGCACGAGCCTGGACATCATCCTCATCCAGGTCTCATGCGTTCGCGAACTGGCGTACCCAGCAATGCCCGCACCATCTCCAGAACCGCGCTACTCCACCCTAACCGACACTACCAAAGCGATAACAAAGCCTCAACGCTCTTACGTTTGGTTGATGAGAAAAACGTCATCTCTATTGTAGGGAACAACATTCCTTCAGTGCCATGCGCATAACAAGCTTCGGTTTCGGTTCCTACAATACCGCGCTGCTCATGAGCAACAAGATTCGGGTTGCTCTCGGCAACGTCGAGTTCAAGCAGTTGATCGGCTGCGTCGAAGTGCACGAAACCTACATCGCAAGAATGCAGACATCTTTGGCGCGGCGATTCTGGCGTGCTGACAATGAAAGCAAGAAGGCGGTTTCTTCTATTCATTCTTTCCGCCTTTGCCTTTCTGGTCAATTGCCGATTTCGCTTTCGTCCTTCACTTTGTTAATTATCAAGGAGAGGAATATCAAGGCAGCGGCGAGCGTTACCAAGAACACTATGCCCTTTTCGGCGGCCCTGTCTTCCTCTTCATTTGGCGCTGGAGCGCACGCATTTGGCATTTCATTGACAGCAACCAAGACGGTATTCTCGCCGCGTTAACCATTGGCATTTTTGTTGTCACTGCGCTTCTTGCTAAGTACACCTACGGTCTCTGGACCGAAACAAAGACGCTGAGAAAGGGGGCCGATGCCGTTGCTAGTCGACAAGCTGAAGATACTCGCGAATCTCTGGATCGCCGGCCAAGGACGATTCACGATTTTGGCGGTTTTCCAAAGCCGCTTCACGAAGTGGAATATCCGGCCCCGGGCTCGCCAGAGCTGGCTCATCGCGTTCGGGAATTACTTTCTCCGATCTCGGTTCGAATCGACCGCGACTGGGGACTCGATGACGGTACCTGGTCCATTCTAGTCCATATGTATCCAGCGGCAGATACCCCGGTCGTCCAACTGAGCATTGACGAGACGCGCGAGGCATCGTGGCATTACGAAGTCGCCAAGCAACTCCAGTCCCTTCGCGATGAGGGCGTGCTTATCCGTAATGTCCACGGGTGGCAGCACTCGTTCCGAGGAGCGCGTGCATCGCCTCGCGTTCCGATTCCAGAGATTGCGTGGCCGCTGGCGATCACCGCCGTGTGGTTTGGCGTCTCTAATCTCGTCGCCGGTTGGATCGCCTATCCCGACTGCCCTGAGCTTGGTGCGATTGCCAGTCTTGTAAGTCGGCGTTATATCCGCACGCGCTGCGGTCCATGGGCGCGGCTTGATCAGTGGTTGGAGCCGCGAACTTGATGGTCGGAGCAAAATCGTCATCGAAGAAGGAAGCTGCGGCCGCACGAGGCCAGTCATGACTCCTCCGAGCGTGGGTGGGCAAGCTTTCGCCCGAGAGCGCACCGCGATCATAGTACAGGCGGACGCCTTTGAGAACGCTCGCTTCTTTTTCATTTTTTGTCGATCTACTTTCTGTATAATGGAATCGGTTGTGGCGGCGCGTCAAGGACGTCCGGGCGCGAGCCAGCCGCCGGCGCTGAGGAGACCAAGAGCCATGGAAGAAAAGACCATCCGCTTCTCGAAAGTCCATGCCGATTACCAGGCGCGCGACGCGAAGTCCGTGTTCGGATGGCGTTTCACGCCGCGCCTCATCTTCAAGGCGGGCAAGGGAACCAAGCTCGTCGATGTGGACGACAACGAGTACTACGACCTGACCTCCGGCATGATGTCCATGGTGCTGGGGCACTCGCATCCGGAGCTCACCGAGGTGATGCGGGAAATGGCCGGCCAGCTCGTTCACACCTCATCGTGGTATTCCAATCCGTGGATCATCGAGTTCGCGGAGCTGTTGGGCAGTACCCTTCCCGGCAAACTCAAGGTCGTCAATTTCGCGGTCACCGGCTCGGAGGCGAATGAGGTCGCGATGCGCATGGCGCTGGCGGCGACCGGAAAGTACGACATCGTCTCGATGATTCGCGGCCTGCATGGCGGTTCGCTTGCGGTCGAGGCGCTCACCACGGTCGGCGGCAACCGCCGCAAGAACCTCGGCCCGCTCATGTTTCCGGCCAAATCGAACGCGATCCTGCCACCCTTCTGCTATCGCTGTCCGGTGAACAACACTTACCCCGCTTGCGACATCGCCTGCCTCAAGCACAGCGAGGAGATGCTCGAGTTCGTCACCAGCCAGAACATCGCGGCGATTCTTCAGGAGACGATCCCGGTAGCCGGTGGCATGATTGTTCCTCCGCAGGAGTGGCTCCCGCGGCTTGCGGACATGGCCAAGCGCTGGGGTGCGCTCCTGATCTTGGATGAAGCGCAGTTGGCGCCCGCCCGGACCGGCAAGATGTGGGCGCTCGAGCACTACGGCGTCACGCCCGACATCGTGACCTTCGGGAAAGGGCTCACCGCGGGTCTCGCAGTCTGCGGCACTATCACGACGCCCGAGATCGCAGAGAAGGTGCGCGGCGATGCAGGTCTGCCCTGGGCAGGGACGTATTCGGGCGACCCGTTCGTCGCGGCCGTGGCGCTCAAGCAGCTGGAAATTATCCTGCGGGACAAGCTCGCGGAGCGGGCCGACAAACTCGGCGAAATCGCGATCCAGGAACTCAACACGCTCAAGGCCAAGTACCCGGTCGTGGGCGATATCCGGGGTAAGGGTCTCTATCGGATGCTCGACATCGTCAAGGACCCGACGAGCCGTACCCCCGATCCGATCATGGCCGAGCGGATTCGCCACAATGCCCTGCTCGAAGGGGTCGTCACCATCGCGGTCAAGCATTACGTTCGCTTCTGCCCACCGCTTATCATCACCGAGGCCGAGATCAAGGACGTCGTCGGCCGGCTTGACATCGCGATCAAACGCGCGATGGATGGCTTTCCCAAGGACGTCGACTTCCGGCGCTCGGGTTCGCTTGCGGTTGGCAACCGCCCGGTCGCCGATGATGAGCTCGACCCGCAGATTGCCTATACAGCGGATGACTGACGCACAAGGACTCTACCGAACGGAGGACAAAATGGGCTCAAGGCGAGATTTCATCACCAAGGCTTCGAGTGCTGTCGCCGGTGCTGCCGGCCTCATCGTTGCGCAGGCTGGCCCGGCCGTAGCCCAGGAAAGCGCCGCAGCGGGCGGCAAGTCGAAGCTCGATGAGGTTCTCGCGCGCGGCAAGATCATCGTCGGCGTGACCAGCGAGGCGCCGCCTTTCGGCTTCATCGACGACAAGAACCAGCTCGTCGGCTTCGATATCGATATCGCGAAGCTGATCGCCAAGGAGATCTTCGGGGACGAGAACAAGATCGACCTGTTCAAGCAGGGCTTCGCTGCGCGCTGGCCCAACGTGGAGAACGGCACGGTCGATTTCGGCGCCCAGGTGACGACCGTCTACCCGGATCGCGCGCTCCGCGTCGCGTTCACGCGCCCGTATGTCGACAGCGGCATCGTTCTCGTCGTCAAGAAGGATAGTCCGATCAAGACGGTGGCCGATCTCAATACGGCGGCGAATACCGTCGCCCACCTTACTGCCCCGGTCCAGGAGGAGCGCGGCAAGCGCCTCTATCCGAAGGCGAGGTTTTTGACCTTCGATTCGATCTCGTCGCAATTCAACGCGGTCAAGCTGGGGCGCGCCACGGCCGCCCAGCTCGATACGCCGGTCGCGCTCTGGTACGTCAAGGACAACCCGGACATCCGCATTCTCGACCAGTGGCTGACCGACGTGACGGGCAACGCGATCTTCCTGCGGCCGAACGATTTCAAATGGTGGCTGTTCCTCGACACCGTCGTCGGAGAGATCACAGGCGGCAGCCGCTTCAGCGAATACAAGGCGATCTACAAGAAGTGGCTGGGCGTCGAGCCGCGCAGCACGCGGATCTCGCAGTCCGGGCGCTGACGCCGGTGCCATCGCGGCGGCCTGCGCACGCGGTCCGGGCGCGCTTCGTGGCGCGCCCGAGTTCGAACGACTCGGCTGAAGGAGGACGGTCCCGCCGTGGCGAAGCGCACGGTGCGGCACTCGGTTTCCGGTAGGTGCGATGGACTACGCTGCGCAAACGGCGTTCTTTCTGATCGCGCAGTTCCCGAAGCTTCTCGCCGGGTTCCTCATCACCGTCGGCATCTCGGCCGCGGCCATTCCGCTCGCGCTGGCGCTCGGCCTGATTCTGCTCGCGCCGCGGATGGCGCGCAGCCGGCTCATCAGCAGCCTGACGGTCGGGTACGTCGATCTCATGCGCAACACGCCGCTGCTCGTGCAGATCTATCTCATCTACTTCGGCCTGCCGGTGCTCGGCTTCTATCCATCGGAGTTCAGCTGCGGCGTGGCCGGAATCGCGCTCCAGCACGGGGCCTTCCTGGTCGAGACCTACCGTGCCGGAATCGAGTCAATCAGTCGGCGGCAGTGGGATGCCGCCGGCGCCATCGGCATGGGGCGGTTCAAGGCTTTTCGCATCGTGATCCTCCCGCAGGCCATGATGCGGATCCTCGGTCCGCTCGGCAATCAGCTGATCGTCCTCATCAAGGATACGTCGCTGGTCTCGGCGATCGGCGTCGCCGAGCTGACCATGACGGGGAAAATCATCATCGAGCGCAGCGCCGCATCGGTCGAGATTTTCGTGACCATCGCGCTTTTCTACCTCGTGCTCACGAGTCTGCTGGGCGGCGTCTTCCGGTTGATCGAGCGCCGGGTCGCGGAGCGAACCTAGATGTTCACGGTGCTCGACAGCAACCTACCCTATCTGCTCCAGGGCGCGCTGATGACCGTGTGGCTGTCCGTGGCAGTGGTCGGGCTCGGAACGCTTCTCGGGAGCGCGATGGGAATCCTCGCGACCACGCGGTCGCGCCTTGCCCGGGCGTTCGTCACCGGCTATATCTTCGTCCTGCGCGGCATCCCGGTGCTCGTCGTCATGTTCCTCGGCTACTATGCCTTTCCCGCATTCGGCTTGCACGTGAACGCCTACGTCGCCGTCGGCCTAGCCCAGATCGTCTATCTCGGTG
>Ga0210402_10001074_pt1 | contig 28934 bp, 27 predicted proteins | sample IncBWC7MmetaG_FD_161055 | JGI IMG/M metagenome (GOLD analysis project Ga0210402, IMG submission 161055) | Forest soil microbial communities from Barre Woods Harvard Forest LTER site, Petersham, Massachusetts, United States - Inc-BW-C-7-M | ecosystem: Environmental > Terrestrial > Soil >...
CCAAACCGGGGATATCGATTGGGACGCCGTTTTCGATGGCGCCGGTTGGTTCCACATCACCGGCATTACACCCGCCATCAGCGCCTCAGCCGCCGAGCTCTCCGCCGAATCGATGCGCAACGCGCGCGAGAAGGGCATCACGGTTTCCTGCGACCTCAATTACCGCAAGAACCTCTGGAAGTGGGGCAAGTCTGCCGTCGAAGTGATGCGGGAGCTGACGCGCTATGTCGATATCGCCATCGCCAACGAAGAGGACGTGCAGATGGCGCTCGGCATTCAAGCCGAAGTGGATGTGCACTCGGGCAAGCTCGACCGCTCGCAGTACGAAAAACTCACCACCAGGGTGCTGGCCGAATATCCGGAGATGAAGGCCATCGCGATCACGCTGCGCGAGTCTCACAACGCGTCGCACAATGGCTGGTCGGCCTGTCTGAACAACCGCACCGAATTCCTGGTGAGCCGCGAGTACGACATCACCCACATCGTGGACCGCGTAGGCGGCGGCGACAGCTTCGCCGGCGGCCTGATCTACGGACTGACGTCCCTCCCCACCCACCAGGCCGCGCTGGAATTCGCAGTGGCCGCAAGCTGCCTGAAGCACTCCATTCCCGGCGACTTCAACCGCTTCACGGTGGACGAAGTCAACGCGCTGCTCAAGGGCGGCGGGTCGGGTAGGGTGCAGAGGTAGATGCCGAACCCGGCATTGGATCGGCTCCGGCAGGGAATAAAACTCGGCCTTTGGCCGCCACTCTGGCGGCCATCAATCGTGGGGGGCGGCCGCCACATATCCCGCCGAAAATGGCTCCCTTTTAACGTTAGCGCGTGAAGGCCAAATCAGTCCTCCCGCCGTGCCCGCTCGCACTTTGCAAGTCGCGTCCGGTTAGGCGCTATGCGAGCGGTGCAGCCGTCGTCGATCTGCCGTTGGGACCGAGGTCCCGCGCGCGAGTCGCGTCCGATCCGCGTTCGGCCCGCCAGGGCGGCGTTTCGCGATTTGAGGCGCCCAGGCGCGGCTGCCTCTCGCCCAGCGAGCGGCCTCGCCTGGCATCGCCGAACGATGCCCCACACGTGGCAACGCTCGGCACCACCCGACCAACCCGAGGATCACGCCTTCCGCTCAGAAAACATCGGGAACGGCTGAAAATCTCCGTTGAGCAATTGGCGCGTGTCACGAAGCCCCAGCCAGCCGGCGATCAGGGTCGCGTAGACTCTGCGAAAATCCGTCGTGTAGATCAGGTTATCGCCCGCATCCAACTGCGTCAGGCTCGGCACTTTGCCGTAGTGACCGCCCTTCACCTGACTTCCCGCCACGAACATGAGGTTGGCAGTGCCGTGGTCGGTGCCGAGATTGACGTTCTCGGGAACCCGACGTCCGAATTCGGAGAAGATCATCACAACCACATCATCCGCGCGTCCGATTCGCTCGACGTCCTTGAGGAACGCCGAAACCGCATCAGAAGCATACGTCAAAAGGCGCTTGTGCAAATCCGGCTGGAATACATGCGTGTCAAATGCGTTGTTGCGGTAAGACGTGTAATAAAGGCGGGTAGGCATGCGGGCTTCGATCAGCGCGGCGACCTTCGGCAGATCGAGACCAGTGATTCCATAATCCACAGACGAATGATATTTGGCCCACGCGGCACGGACCAGAGCGGACGCGTCTCTGGCGCTTTGTGCGGTCTCCAGAAGAAATCGCCGAGCCGGATTGTCGACTTTGCCGCGGTCCGCAACAGAGTCCAGGACCTCGCGTTCTTCGTAGAACTTTTCCTGAGCAAACCTGTTCGGATCGTCGAAGACCACAGGAACGTGATTGCGGCTGCGGACAGCCAAAGATTGTTGCGCAGCTACATTCACCAGAAAGTTCGGTAAGGCATTCGGATCCATCGCGTCCGCAAGACGGCCGACCCAGCCGTACGCGCCGCCGCTGTTCGGCGCCGCTGTCTGCCAAAAAGCCATGGATGTGAAATGAGAGAACGACGGATTTTCGTATCCGCAGCCGTGAACGATCGCAAGCCTGCCGCTTTTATAGAGATGTTCAAAACCAGCCATTCCCCCGCTGAAGCCAAAGTGGCCGTCAATCTTGCGAAGGTCCTTCGCGCGGATGCCGATCTTCGGCCGGTGCTTGTAATAGGCATCGTCTCCGTATGGCGCCAGCGTGTTAAGGCCGTCGTTGCCTCCCGAGAGTTCCAGCACGACCAGAATTTTGCCGTCGGAGTTGCCTTCGGCCGAAAGCTGGGCAGCGGCCTGACCGAGCAGGGGAATGGGAACCGCTGCCGCGCTCACTCCCACGCCATACATTGCGGCGCGCAACAGGTCGCGGCGGCTCGATTTGGGGAATGAAAAGCGATTTCTACTCATGATGTTTCACCTCAATCAAGCTGGAACTCCGGTTGGCTCATGATCAGATGCAACACGAGTCGTAGAGGCTGCTCAAGATACGTCTGAGCGGCGCTGATGTCAGCCGTGCCCAGTTCTTTGGTCAGGAAGGCGGCCAGCTTTTGCCGCGTGGCGTCGGCCGGCGGTACACACATGAACCGTCGAATCAGATACTCAACGACCTGATCCGTGTTCCTGAGGTTGGCGTTCATGACCGTGCGTGTCAGGTCGATCTTGGCTGTATCGCGGGGAATCGGCTTGACTCGCTGGATGGCCATCTGCGAGCCACGGAAGCTGCCGTAGCGGGTGTTAAAGTCCTCGTCCCGATCGGCGTTCATATTCGATTCCGCCATGGCGCTCTTGGAGTCGTCCATGGTGGCGGTGCTGATGTCCATTCCTTCACGGATCCGTTCTGCCACCCTGCGAATTTCTCCTCCACCAGTGTATCGGTCCGGGGGCAGGAAGCTGATGCTGAGAAATAGAACATCGCGGGCAAAATTGGCGCGTTCCAACAGGAGACCGGGGGTAATCCAACTCTCGCCTCCGGCCCATCCCGCCACAGTTGGCGGCGAAAAAAGCTGCTGTCCCAACGCGCTAGTCTCCGAGTTGAAATCCGGGACTCCGGGCACGCTGTTGAGGCCGAGTTTTCGATACATGCTTACGGCAAGCTCCACTGGACTCTTCATCCGCGTGCCCACCGAAGCGGGGCTGTAGAAATCGCGCGACAGGAACATTCGTTCGAGCAGTGGCGTGATCTCGTAATGCGACTGGCGCAGCAGGGAGCCGAGTTGTTTCTGTAGCTGCGGTGAGAGATCCTGCCGGACAAAGAAACGGTATATCTTTCCGGAGATGAACTCGGCCGTGACCGGTTGCTCCATGATCCTGTCGATCACGTCCACGCCGTCGAGGGGGCCGGTCTTGCCTAGAAACGTTTTTTCACCATCGTCGTGCTGGCCTTTATTGATCACGAACTTCAGGTCCACATAGTTCCACCCGGTGAAAGCCCGCGCCGCGTCGCGGATGTCTTTCTCGGTATAGTTACCGGGGCCCATCGTGAACAACTCCATGATTTCCCGGGCGAAATTCTCGTTTGACGCCCCTTTTACATTGACGCCCGCATCCAGGAACGCTAGCATGGCTGGATCTTGGGCCACCGCCAGCGTCAAGTCTCTGAAATTGCCGGTTCCGAGTTTTTCGAGCAGTTCGAGCTGGCCCAGAAGTTTACGGTAATCGCGCACCTTCGATTCATTCGAGGCAAAATGGCCGTGCCAAAACAGCGCCATCTTCTCTTGGAAGGGCCGGGGGCTGGCCACCATCCGGTTTGCCCACCAGTAGCTGACGCGACTGGTTTCGAGAGCGCTCGCGCGGAGCCAGTAGAAAAACTTGTCCACGATGGGCTGAAGACGGCGATTCCCGCCAGCTTTGACTCTGATGCCGAGCGCTTCGCCGTTCTTCTTCGCCATGTCGGTAACGGCCGGTCGGCTGGGAGGAAAAGGTTCAAGTCCGGGGTCGTGGATTCCCGAATGTTCGAAAGGAGGCAACTGGCCCGCGTCGCTTCCTTCGAAGTGGACCAGCCGGGCAACCGCTTGAGCGGGAGTCATTTTCGCCAGTGCCTCAATTTCCTCCGGTGTTCCGCCAAATCCGGCCCGCTCCAACAGGTGCGCCGCGAAATCGTAATTCCAGTCTGCGGGACCGATGGGTGTGGGGTCGTTCGACCAGGTGGCAGGTCCGGTGGATTGGGCTAAAGCAGGGGTAGAAAGGACTGCAACCGACCAAGCGATTGCAAGGTAAGCGACAAAAAAATCAAGTCGTCTAAGCATGTTCTGGCTCCTCCCTATCATTCCACAACTGCTCTGGTTACCAGCGCTCTGTGTCCTCCGGCAACAACCCAGCTTGCTATACACCTAAAATCCGCTCGTCGCGGCGCCGGCGCGTCCGGCTCCCGCGTTCTGCGCGCCCGCGCGGTGTTCGAGCACTTCCTACCGGCGGCGTAGGGCACGAACCGGTTGGCTATAATCGACGTGAATGCCGGTCCATCGAGAAAAATCGGCCTGAGTCCGATTTCCATGAAGCAGTTCTATGCGGTCACGCGCGACCTGCACCTTTACTTCGGTCTCTTCATCAGCCCGCTCGTGCTGGTCTTTGCGATCAGCGTATTCTTTCTGGTCCACGCCTGGCTTCCGGGCACCATCCAAACCGCTGCCGGCCGAAGCGTCGGCGACCTTCCGGTCCCGCCAGGCGTCGAACTACTGAGTCACGTCCCGATCCCGCGTTCTGCGCGCCGGCGCGGTTCGCGTGTGGCCCGGCTACTGGGCGGTCTTCCCTCCCCGCGGCTGATAGAAATGATTGCCAGCGGGGAAGGGCGTCATCGCCAGACGGCAGGATAGCCCTTCACCGGAAGCTTCGGGGCGGTGCCACCGGTTGGCAGGCGTGTACACGACATCTCCCTGCGCTGCGATAAAAGGCTTTTCCCCTTCGATTGCGAACGATTGGCTACCGCGCAGGATGACCCAGGTTTCGGCGAAGTCCGCATGGTAGTGCCCGAGATTGCCTGGCTCGCTGCGCGGATCCGCATCATAACCGCAAATGATATTGGCGTGTGCGCGGTTCTTTCGAACGGCAAGATCGCTCCATTGCCGCGCGCCGGGATGCTCCTTCGCGAGCTCATCGAGGCTGAAGAATAGACGCCCGCTCTTGCGATCGTCGGGCACTTCATCCGGGTTGTTGCCTGTCGAGAGAGTCACGGGTGTCCAGGTAATGCCTGGCCTGGGTTCTTCGGGTTTGGTTTCGAAGATGCTAAAGGTGTCGGGAAGTGTGACCTGAACACGAACGGCCGGTTCCGAACCGATGACTTCGAGCGAGTGCAGATGCCGCTCCGGCGCCAGAACGAGGTTTCCTTGTACGGCTTCAAAAGTTTGAAACCGTCCGGGTGGATCTTCGATTTCGAATCGAATGCGTCCATCTTCAACGATCCAGTATTCGGGGGAATCGGAATGAAGATGGCGCTGTACTTTCGAGCCGGGCGGCGCGGAAATCACCTCTACGCGGTTGTTCTTGTCGGCAACAAGCAGTTCACTCCAGCCGGCGTGGCCTTTGTGCTTCTGTTTCAGATCGGCCAGGCGCACCAGCGGCTTCATTGGGGAAAGATACGGCGTGGGATGCGTGGGCTTGGGCGCATAAAAAACCCGCGGCGGCGGACGCTGGGCACTACCCTGCGTGGCTGCGGAGGGCGGAGTCTGCGACATCAGAGCAGCCACGGCGGCGCTACCTACGAGTGAAAGTCCCCAGCATCGGATCAGGGTCGAAGTGGTTCGCGCCTTCATTGGTGACCTCGTTCATCACATGCTAAGCGCGTTCGTCCACAAAGCGGCACGCCTATCGCGTCAGGAATCGAAGCGATGGTCCGTCGCACACGTTCCGACATCGGGAGCGAGGAGCCGCACGTCGCGTCCGGCTCCCGCGCTATGCATGCCCGCGCGCCGCCGTGTATCCCGGGAACGGTCCAGGCACAGAAAGTGAGGCATGGGCCGCCGTGCGACATTCTCGTCGCCCGGTCCAAGCCAGCGGAGAGGGTTCAATCCACCGCCGGAAACACGGAAGTCCACGATCGAACCACCCCCGAGATCGATGAGCAGAGAGGCAGCAGGACACTCAACCACTACAGTGCGCCGTCGATTGATGACGACTTCGGGGTGCGCTGCCGCCAACATAGAAATCATGAAGGCGGCTCGGGCGATTAGTCGGAGCGTTGACCTCGTGCAGCGCATAAGCGCGCAACATTTGTGGGGCAGGTTGCCAACCTGCGGCGGATTGTTAATCCGCCCGCGCGATGCGGCAGCGAGCGTTTGCGCCTTGCCTGAAGGGGCTCGTCAAGGCGCGCGGCAGGCGGATTGCCAATCCGCCGCAGGTTAGCAACCTGCCCCGCAAGCGGGGTAAGTGTAACCGACGGAGATTGCGAGTAGAATAGACGGTCCGGAGGTCTTTTTATGCAATCCGACTCGGTATCGCCCACTGTATCTCGAAGATCGTTTCTGACATCGGCGGCGGTTGGTTCCACCGCTTTCCAGATCATTAAGCCGGAGCTGGTGCGGGGCGCCGGCAACGAGAAGCTGAGGGCCGGGTTGATCGGCTGCGGCGGCCGTGGCACGCAGGCCATGGAGAACATTCTGACGGGATGCGACAACGTGGAGATCGTCGCGCTGGCCGATATCTTCGAGGATCGAATGGAAAGCTCGCTTCGCAGATCCCAAGCGCTCAAACCCGAACTATCGAGCCGGTTCAAGGTGGATGCCGAGCACCGGTTCGTCGGCTTCGATGCGTATAAGAAGCTGATCGCATCCGATATCGATATTGTGATGATCGCCACCAACCCCGCCTACCGGCCGATGCATTTCGAGGCGGCCGTGGAAGCCAAAAAGCATATCTTCTGCGAAAAACCGATGGGGACCGATCCGGTAAACGTGCGCAAGTACATGGCGGCGGCGAAGAAGTCGGTGGATCTGAAGCTGACCGTGAAATCGGGCGCGCAGCGGCGTTCGCAAGTCTGGTACCTGGACCAGTACAAGCGCGTGAAGAACGGCGATATCGGCGATCTTACGGCCCTGTACGCCTACTGGGAAGGAACGCCGGTGCTCAACTTCAACAGCTTCCCCAACAAGAAGCGCGACCCCAAGTGGAGCGATATGGAGTTTCAGCACCGCAACTGGTATTCGTTCGTCTGGATCTGCGGCGACCAGATTGTGGAGCAGCATCTGCACAATATCGATGTCTGCAACTGGTTCATGGGGACGCATCCGGTGGAAGTGGTGGCTTCGGGCGGCGCGGCATGGCGTCCGCGCGCGGAAGAGTACGGCAACATTTATGACCACGTCGCCGCCGATTTCGTCTATCCGAACGGCGTTCACATGGCCAGCCGCTGCCGCCAGTATCAGGGGCCGGAAATGGCCCAGAATGTGAGCGAGCGGCTGGTGGGAACCAAGGGCGTAATCGACAGCAGTACGCTGCGCGGCGCCAAGTTGCCGTTCGACCCCTATGTGCAGGAGCACATGGACATGCGGGACAGCATTCTCGGGAAGGGCCCGTATATCAACGAAGCCATGGCGGTAGCTGAAAGCACCATGACCTGTATCATGGGCCGCGAGGCCGCCTACTCCGGCATGAAGATCACCTGGGATATGATCATGAACTCCCAGCAGGATCTGCTGCCGAAGAATTTCGACTACCAGGCCAGTCTCCCGGTGCCGCCGCTGCCGGTGCCTGGAACGTACAAATTCACGTAGCTGGGATTTGCCCGCCGATGGCTCGAATTGGCTACTGAAAATGCCCCGGAGGGCCTGTAACCTCGGGCGTTTTTTCGCGCCTTACAGTCAATCCCCGTTACGACAGCGGGCGCACTCACCCCTATCTCACGATTGCGCCCGCACCTAATCCTTTCCCGGCATTACAATCGGAACCATGAACTTGCTGCGATGGATTCCCTTTCTGCCGGCGGCGGTGGCGCAGGGCCAGACTCCCGGTTTGATCGGGGAAGTTTCAACACGCGAAGACGAATCCCGAGTCCCGAAATACACGCTGCCCAATGGGTTGGCGATGCACACGGCGGCATACCATATCCGCGCCGGCAAGCACGACGTGACGGCGTACGATTGGGAACAGTATCTGAAGTTCGCGGATGCGCATTGGGGGCGGGCGAAATGACGCCGGGCTCGTACCCGCTTTGCTCGTACCCGCCTTGCTCGTACCCGCCTTGCTCCGCGGAACGGAAAATCAGACGGCCGCTGGCGCTGCTGCTTTGGCTCGCCCCGCTGCTTTCGCTATCCACTTTCCCACTGGCCGCGCAGGACCGGACGGCGGAATTGCTGCGCCAACTGGCCGATGCCGCCGGCCCTCCGGGATTCGAAGAACCGGTCCGCAAGCTCATGGTGGACGCCATCAAACCATACGCCAGCGGGATCCAGTACGATGGCCTTGGCTCCATCATCGCCACCCAGATGGCCACTCAGGTTGCGACACAGGGTTCCGCGGGCCCGCGCATCATGGTGGACGCCCACATGGACGAACTGGGCGGCGTGATTCGCCGCGTCACGCCGCGCGGCCTGCTGACCATGCAGATGCTGGGCGGCTGGCTGGACCAGGCGCTGGTGGATCAGCGCTGGCTCATCATCGGCTCCAAAGGGCCGGTCCGAGCCGTCACCGGCATTCGCGACGTCCACTACGTGCCGGCCGAAGAGCGCACCCGCGTCTACCCGCGCGACAGCCTGTTTCTGGATGTGGGCGCGGCTTCCGAGGCCGACGTGCAGAAGATGGGGATCGGGCCCGGCGATCCGGTGGTCCCGGACGCGCCGTTCGCCATCCTGAATGGGACTGACAACTACCTTGGCAAGGCTTGGGACGACCGCGTGGGGTGCGCCGTCATTGTCGAGGTGATGCGCCGCTTGGCATCGCTGCCGCATGCCAACCAGATTGTGTACGCGCTCACCACGCAGGAAGAGATTGGTCTGCGAGGCGCCCACACCGCCAGCGACAGCATCAAGCCGGAGATCGGGATTGCGCTGGAAGCCGGCGTTACCGGCGATGTGGGCGCGCGCCCCGAGGAGTCGCAGGAACGTCTGGGCGGCGGCCCGGGGATTTTCCTCTACAACAACTCGGAACTGCCCAACCGGAAATTTGTGCAGTATGTGAAGGATGCCGCCGCGGCCCGGAAGCTACCGCTGCAATTCGATCTGGTGACCGGATACGGCGACGATTCGGCCGAGATCCAAAAAAGCAACGGCGGCGTGCCCACCGTGTGCCTGTTGGTTCCCGTGCGCTACACCCACGCGCACAATGGCGTGATGAACCGCAAGGATTTCGACCAGACGGTGGATTTGCTGGTGGAGATGCTGCAACATTTGGATGCGGCCGCGGTGCAAAGAATCCGCGACTTCGCCCCGTAGCCAGCCGTTGTGGGGCAGGATGTTATCCTGCGGCGGATTGGCAATCCGCCTGCCGCGCCTTGACGAGTTCCCGCCAGTCCCGCGGCATTCCGGCCTTACTCGAAATAGCCTATCGTTCGCCGCTCAACACTGGACAAGGTGAAATCGTGGTCCGCCCCGCCACGGCCCTCCACAGTCTTCGTCACCCAGTTGCCGCGCGCGTCATAATCGTAGCCGAAACGAGCCTCGGACCGGCTCACGCTCTCCCGGCTCGGGGCATCTGCGAGCCGCCCCTCGTCGTCGATGCTGTAGTCCCGTTCATCGTTTTCGAAAACTTCCTCGATCGGGTCGCCATGGTCGTTATAAGCCATAGTCTTGCTATGCCCGCCGAGCGGACCCATTCGCGAGCCCGTCCCGATTCTGCGCCCTTGGTCATCGTACCGATGAATCACCCGCATGGGCTCGCCGGCCACACCGAACAGCGCAGTCACGGTTTCCAATTGCGCCTGGTTCAATGATGCCAGCATTCCGGGCGGCAGCATCTCGCCGGTATTGGTTTGCGCCTCTTCAACCAGACGGGCGTCCCGATCGTACCGGAACTCAACGCGGCTTAGCAGCCGGCCCGCCCCGTCGTAAAAGAGCACATCGGTGGGCTGGTCGCGCTCGTTATGGAGTGTCGTCAGCGTGGCGGCGCCCGGCGCTGAGTAACAGGTGTCGGTCCCTTCCACTCCCCAGACATAGTCAGTGTCAGGGCGTTGGGCCGCCAGGTCAAAGTGGAGGATCTTCTTCTTGCGGCCGGCAGCATCGTATTCGTAGCTCTCGGCAATCCTATCGCCGCCGCCCTGAGACTGAGGGCGGGTGATAACCCGTATCAATCGTCCCGCCATATCGTAGTTATAGAATTGGACATCCACCGGGCCGGCCTGGTTTTCATTGCGCACGGTGGCTAGCCGCCCTATGTCGTTGTACTCATAAGTTACCGTCCACTCTGAGCCATCCGGATTGTGGTGCCGGCGCCGCATGAGAGACCCGTCCGCACCCCACTCCAGCGCTGTGATGTCGCTCCGCTCCTCGGTTTCGCAAGCGTCCGCACCGCACCGGCGTACATACCAGGTACGTTCAATCCGGCAGGTGTGCACTGCTCCCCGGAGGCTCCAGCGATCGCGTTCCGTCATACTGTCCAGTTTTGCCGAAACGGCGGCGACTGTCTATTCCCAGTTACTATCCAAACAGGTAGTGATTGGCAAGGATCGACAATGATCGGCCTTCTGGTTCACGGCGACAACCATTTCGTGGTAAGGGGGCCACTTCCCGACCGTGCGGCGGCGCGGGCGCTGGTGCGGCATTGGTCGGTGATTGAGATCGGAAAGAAAACGCCGCCGGAATTAGAGCGGTGGCGCATCAGCACAAAAGAGTTTCGGGAAAACCTGGAATGGGCGGTGGTTGCGAACGGAGAGCAGGCGGCTACTACCGCGGTAACCGTGTTGCTGGAAGAATTGGCGGCGCGCGGCGTTCGGATTTACGATGCCAGCCGGGAAGAGTGGTAGCACAGTAGCAAGGATTGCCACCGCCTCGCAGCTTCATTCCAGGGCCCGGCCCCCGCGCCGGCGCGCAGCCAGCCGCGGCATGCCCGAATTATTCTACAGCCGCAACCGCGCTCAAAGGCCCCCCGCCGCCCCCGCCATGGCCAGCCACAGCAGCGTGCCCCAATCATGCATGCCGGCGGCAGTCACTCCACGTCCAGTGTCACGTACAGCAGCCGCCCGTCCCGCTCCACCTGAAGCACCAGAGGTTCCGTGTCCTTGACCCCGTCCAGCGCCTGGCGCAGCACGGCCACGCTCGACACCACTATGTTATTCACCGCGTGGATCACGTCGCCCGGTTGCAGCGTGTCGCCCGAATAAGGGGAATCGCCGGCGCGCGCCGCCACCACGATGCCGTATTGCTTGCGCAGGCCCGGCAGCAGCGCCGCCACCGTCTGGTCGATGTCGATCCCCAGTATCCCCAGCCGCCGCACCGTGTTCTTTTCCGGGTCAACCAGATCGGCGAAGCGCTGGGGATCGTCGCGCCGCTCCACCACGGGCACCGTGTACGAATGCTTGTCCCCTTCGCGCAGCACTTGCACGCTCACCTTCTCCCCCACCGTATAGCGGAACACGTTGATTTCCATCTGGCGCGCATTCTGCACGGGCTTGCCGTTCAGGCTGAGCACAATGTCGCCCACCTGCAGGCCCGCTTTTTCCGCCGGACCATCGGGCGTGACATCGGCCAGCAGCACGCCCCAGTCCTGGCCCAGATGCAGGCCCGCCGCCAGCGAGGGTGTAATTGTCTGGGCTGCCACTCCAATCTCGCTGCGATGCACGTGGCCGCTCTCGCGAAGCTGCGTGAACACGTTGCGGATAATGTTGCTGGGCACCGCGAAGCCCAAGCCCTCACTGCCGCCCGATTGCGAAAGAATGAACGTGTTGATTCCCATCACGTGCGCGTCCGCGTCCACCAGCGGCCCGCCGCTGTTTCCAGGGTTGATGGGCGCATCGGTCTGGATGTAGATCATCGGGTCGTCGGGCTTGAGTTGGCGCGCCGTGGAGCTGACCACCCCCATGCTCACCGAATTCTGCAGGCCCAGCGGATTGCCGAAGGCCATCACCAGTTGGCCTTGCTTGAGCGTGTCGGAATCGCCCAGGAAGAGGTGCGGCAGCCCCTTGCGGTCGATCTTCAGCACCGCCAGGTCGGTCTCCCGATCCTCGCCTACAATGCGAGCTTCCAGAAGTTTTCCGCCGGGCTGTACACTGCCTTGCCCGTTGCCCATCTCGGCCACCCGGACCGTGACCTTGCGCGCGTTCGCCACCACATGCCGATTAGTGACGATATAGCCATCGGCCGAGAGAATCACGCCCGACCCGGTAGCCCGCTGCCGCGTAACCACCGCCGCGTTGGTCCCCGATTCCCCCTCGCCGCCGATCGCGTATCCGGTGGAAAAGATCTGCACCACGGCCCGGCTGACGCGCCGGGAAAGCGCTTCGAGCGTGGCGCTCAGCTCATGCAGCGAATCTATCTTCTGGGGTTCCGGCTTCGTGGGTTCCGGCGCTGGGGCCGACGCGGGTGGGGCCTGTTGCGCGGCGCAAATCGCCGCCAGACAAAGCCAAGCGAGAGTCTTAAACAAGCCAGTGCCCTCCATTTCGATTCATCCCGTTAACCCCACTATAAGCGAAACTGGTCTCTGATGAACTTCCGGGCCGTCGCCGCACTCGCCGCCGTTTTGTCCGGCCACGCCAGCCTGCCCGCGGCGCCGAGTGCATCTTGTGCGCCGTGCCACCAGTCCTCTGGGACAGCTACCGCCGCACCGCGATGGCAAGCAGCACGGAAGCGTCGGAGACGAACCGGTCATCCATCGACCGGTACGGCATGCGATGCAGCGCGGGCAGCGGCGCCAGTTCCGCATCCTTGCGGCTGTAACTGAGAAAGACTCGCGACAAGGAAATTGTCCAAACTGCCCAAAGTTTGGTCAGTTAATTGTAGCTGACCCTTTGTTTCTCTCAAGAAGTGCCTACACTTTGGGCAATCGGCCTTGCGCCAGGCCCTTACCCACCAGATTGGCTCTCTGCACTACCGGACTCCATCTGCAGGAAAGCAGCGACCTGATCCCGTAAGACAGGGCACCGATTCGTCGCCGCGCGCCACACTACGTCCCAGTCGATTCCGGAGTAGGCATGCACCAGGATGTTTCGGAAGGCTACGATCTGCGGCCAAGGCAACTCAGGATGGCGGCCCCGCAGGTCATCGGAAACCCGTGCGGCCGCCTCGCCGATGACAGCGAGCTTCTGAACCACCGCAATCCGCAGGATCGGATTTCTGAAATCCGTCAAGTCCACGCCTGCGATGAAATCGGCAATGTGGTCCGCGGCCTCGACGATGTCATTGAGGTACAGACCGTCATGCCGCATAGATGGGCCGTGCCGCGTGGAGAACGGCATCGCGGATGAGCGGCTTCAGCCCGTTCTTCGACACCAGATCCACTTTCCGGCCGGGCAGGTCCGACAGGTCCAGCATCAAGCCGGCATAATCCACCAGATCGATTCCGGCGTCCGGCAGGAACTCGACAAGCAGGTCGATATCGCTGTCCGGGCGCATCTCGCCTCGTGCGGCCGAACCGAAAAACGAAAGTTCCTTGACCCGGTAGCGCCGGCTTTGGTCTGCCAATTTCGTGGCATCGCCGAGTTGCAGAGTGCCGCTCATTTGGGTTGCCTCATTTGGGTTGCCTCCATTATGCCGCCTCCACTATGCCCTCAATTGCGCTTCAGATCGGCTCCCAACTCGTACTTCGTCCCCGCCTTCGCCTGAAACTCCACTTCCTTGCCCGCATACCGCACCTTCACGGGCTTTGACTCGCGTGCGGTCAGCGTGGCTTTCACCAGCTTGCCGTCCTTCCAGGAAATCGCTACCTCCAGTCCGCCGCGCGCCCGCAGGCCGCTGACGCTTCCCGTGGGGAAAGCGGAAGGGAGCGCGGGCAACAAATACACGAACGCGGCCTCGCCGGATTGCACCGGCGTCAGGCTGGTGGGGGCGCCGTACGGGTCGTCGCTCTGCAAAAGCATCTCCGTGATGCCCGCGGTCGCCCCGAAGTTGCCGTCTATCTGAAATGGAGGATGGGCGTCGAACATGTTGGCGAACAGCCCCGCTTTGGCGGGCTTGTCCGACGCCGGCGTGATCAGGTTCTGCAAAATCCGGTAGGCATGGTCGCCATCCAGGAAGCGCGCCCACAGGTTGATCTTCCAACCCATCGACCAGCCGGTGGCCGCGTCACCACGGAAAATCAGCGACTGGCGGGCCGCCTTAAACAGGTCGGGTGTGCCGTAGGGCGTGATCTCCGAGCCCGGATAGACGCCCCACAGGTGGGAGACGTGGCGGTGCTGATTCTTGGGGTCGTCCTTATCCTCCATCCACTCCTGCAACTGGCCGTACTGGCCCACCTGGTTTGGCGCAATCTGCTGGCGCATGGCGGTCAACTGGTCGCGCAGGCTGGCGTCCACGTTCAGCGTCTTCGAGGCCGCAATCACTTCGCCGAACAGGCTGCGGACAATCTGGCGGTCCATGGCAGGCCCCATCACCAGGCCGCCCTGTTCGGGCGAATTGCTCGGGCCGGTGATCAGGAAGCCGGTTTTGGGGTCCTTCACTAGCGCGTCGACGAAGAACAGCGCCGCGGATTTCATCAGCGGGTAGGCGGTGTCGCGCAGAAATTGCCGATCACCCGTGAACAGGTAGTGCTCCCAGAGGTGAGTGGAAAGCCAGGCGCCGCCGGTCTGCCAGATGCCGTGGTTTGAGGCATTGATGGGCGCCGTGCCCCGCCACAGGTCGAAGTTATGATGCAGCACCCAGCCGCGCGCGTTGTACTGCGTGTTGGCCGTGATGGCGCCGGATTTGGCCAGGTCTTTCAGCGCGTCAAACAGCGGCAACTGGCACTCGGAGAGGTTGGTTTCTTCCACCGGCCAGTAATTCATTTCGGTGTTGATGTTGTCGGTGTACTTGCTGTCCCAGGCGGGCGTGTTGGAATCGTTCCAGAGCCCTTGCAGGTTGGCCGGCTGGCCGCCGGGACGGCTGGCACCGATCATTAAATATCGGCCGAACTCCCAGAGCAGGGTTACCAGCGACGGGTCGCTGCCCTTGGCGAAGGCGGCGATGCGTTCGTCGGTGGGCAGTTTGGTGGCGGCCGTGGCGCCCAGGTCCAGGGACGCCCGGCGGAAGAGGGATTGGTGATCTTTGATGTGCTCGGCGCGGAGGACGTCGAAGGGCTTGCCGCGGACCGCCGCCAGCACGGCATCGTTGCGCGCCTTGGGGTCGGCCGAGACGTCCAGATAGTTTTGGAAATTGGTGGCGCCGGTCAGGATCAGGGTGGCGGAGGTGGCGCCAGTAATGGTGATCGTGCCATCGTGGGCATGTTGCTCGCCGCCGTCGGTCTTAACCAACAGGCGAGCTTCGAAACGAATGGCCGAGTCCTTGACCTGTCCGGTCATGGCGATCTCGCCGGCCGCGACCTCGCCGGATGGCCCGACCGCAACCTGCCCACCCGCATGGGCGCTCTGCAGCGCAACCTGGAAGGAAATGCTGCCCGGCTGGCTGGCCGTAATCCGAACCACGATCACCTTGGCCGGGTAGCTGGCGAAAACCTCGCGCCGGTAAGTGATGCCCTGCTGCGTGTACTCGACTGCCGAAACCGCCGTGTCCAGGTTCAGTTGGCGCCGGTAGCCCGATACCTCGCCCTCACGCACGCCGGGGAAGTCCAGCAGCACATCCCCAAACGCCTGGTAGGCCTGCTGGTGGAGCGGCACGCTCATGAATTCCTTCATGGCGAGGTCTTCGGCTTCCTTCTGCTTGCCTGCGAACAACAATTCGCGCAGCCTGGCAAGCGATTGGTAGGCCCCGTGGTGCGCGTAATCGTGAGGTTCTCCGGTCCAGACGGTTTGCTCGTTGAACTGGATACGTTCGCGGGCAATGCCGCCGAAGACCATCGCGCCCAGGCGGCCGTTGCCAACGGGCAGGGCTGTGACCCACAGGGTGGCGGGGTGCCGGTACCAGAGTGTTAGAGGGTCCTGGCCAAAAGCGGACAATGCTGGCGCCAGGGCCAGGGCCAGCAGGCGGAGTAGCTTTTTCAAGGGCAAGGGTTGGGTTCCTTGCCCAGAATATCAGCCTTTTATCGGTACCGGGGACAAGTCGCGGCTGGCAATCACGCGGTCGATCATGCCGTACGTCACCGCCTGGTCCGGTTCCATGATGTAATCGCGGTCCACGTCCCGCGCAATGCGTTCCACCGGCTGCCCGGTGGCCTGCGCCAGCCTGGCGTTCAGAATCTCCCGCATCCGCAGGATCTCGCGGGCGTAGATATCGATATCGGCCGCCTGGCCCGCCAGTCCCTGCATGGAGGGCTGGTGGATCATGATGCGTGAATTCGGCAGGCTGAAGCGTTTCCCCTTGGCGCCCTCGGCCAGCAGCACTGCCGCCATCGATGCCGCCTGCCCCACGCAGATGGTCACGATGTCCGGCCGGATGAAGGACATGGTGTCCAGAATCGCCAGGCCGGCGGTGATGGAGCCACCCGGGGAGTTGATATAAATCGAGATATCCTTCTCCGGATCCTCGGCTTCCAGGAACAGCAGTTGGGCGATGATCAGATTCGCCACCTGGTCGTCAATGGGAGTCCCCAGGAAAATAATGTTTTCTTTCAGCAGTCGTGAATAAATGTCGTACGCGCGTTCCCCTCTGGAAGTCTGCTCGACCACCATGGGGACAAGAACGGAATAGCCCACTTTTGACCTCCGGATGTCTGTTACGCTTCCACCAGTGTATTTCCAGATTCTGCCGTTATGCCCGCTTCGCAACCGGCCGCTTGGGTTTGCGCTGTTTGGTTAGAGCCAGGGCCTTTTTCTTCTGATCCAGCGCTTTGCTCAGGTCGGCGATTGTATTCTTCCCCAAATAATCCATGATACGCGAACGGAGGGCAATCCAGCTATCGTGCATGGAGCAGGGCATGTCGTCGGAGCACTCGGAAAGCCCGCTGGCGCATTGCTGGTAGGGAGCCAGGCCATCCAGGGCTTCCACAATGTCCAGCAAGCGGATCTCGCTGGGATCGACCCGAAGCGCGAAACCGCCGGTGGGGCCCTTGCTGGAGCGCAAAAGTCCTTTACGCGCCAGTTGCTGCAGGATTTTCGCCAGGAAGTGAGCGGGGATGCCCTCCTGCTCGGCGATGTTCTTTACCATGGCGTATTTGCCCTCAGGCACCTGGGCCAGGTGTACAAAGGCGCGAATCGCGTACTCGGCCGATCGAGAATAGATCATGCGGACTCCCCAGTCTAAATTCGGAGTAAAGCTACTTTGTTATCTTAAAATGATCCGCACCCCTCGCGCAAGCATAATTATTACTGCTTTGATACTAAATATTCCTGCATTGATAAAGTTGCGCCCCTCGGCTTGGACCATTCGGGTCTGGAACACCTGCTTTGTGGTTTTTAGACGCGGCGCCAGGCCCAAAAGATGCACGGTAGCCGCCATTGCGTCCCCGGAATCCGCCTTTGGATAGCGAGATTACCCCCTTCGGCGTACCCGGCCCCGCCCCAATCAACGGCACCCCAACCAGCCTGGCTGCCAGAATGGCAGGCAGGATGGACAACCTGGATGGACAACCGCCAGTAGGCGGTGGGAATCGTCGAGCGCGGAATCTTCGGACAGCCAGACGACCGGAATGCCGGCAAAGACGCCCGAATGACAGGTTCCCATGGGAGAAACTCCGCCACCCATCTCTGCCGGGCCTCTGCCGGGCCCCTGCCGGACAGGGCCTTGACGGCCGCGGCGGTATTGTGCATAATCAGATGGTTATAGAATCGAGTGGTAATGAGTCCTTCGCAGCGCCTTGACGCAACGTTCGCCGCCCTCGCCGACCCAACGCGGCGGGCGATCCTGGCCCGGCTGGTGGCGGGTGAGGCGTCGGTGACGGAACTGGCCGAGCCGTTCGCGATCACCCAGCCCGCAATCTCCAAGCACCTCAAGGTGCTGGAGCGGGCAGGCCTGATTTCGCGCGGCCGTGACGCGCAGCGGCGGCCGCGCCGGCTCGAAGCCGGGCCGCTGGCCGACGCCAGCGGATGGTTGGAGGACTACCGCCAGTTCTGGGAGGGCAGCTTCCAGCGCCTGGATGCCCTGCTCGACGAGTTGAAGACCAAGGAGAAAAAGCGTGGACGCACGAAGCGATAAGGAGAAAATGCCGATGATGAATACCGGAACATTGAAAGTCACTACGCCTACCGACCGCGAGATCGCCATGACGCGAGTTTTCGACGCGCCGCGCAGCCTGGTCTTCGACGCCTTGACCAGGCCCGAACTGCTCCGGCGTTGGTTTTTCGGGCCGCCGGGCTGGTCGCTGCCGGTGTGCGAGATCGATCTGAAAGTGGGTGGCGCCTATCGCTTTGTGTGGCGCGGCCCGGACGGAACCGAGATGGGGATGCGCGGCGTCTATCGCGAGATCGTGCCGCCCGAGCGCTTGGTTGGGACGGAGCAATTCGACGACCCCTGGTACCCCGGCGAGGCGGTGGGAACGCACGTCCTGGTCGAACAGGGCGGCAAAACCACGCTCACCCTCACGGTGCGCTATCAGTCTCGGGAGGCGCGCGATGCCGTCCTCAAGACCCCCATGGAGCAGGGCGTGGCCGCGGGCTACGACAGGCTGGCGGAGGTGTTGGCGGCACTGCTGGCTCAGGGGATGGAAAAAGCGGCGAGGGAGTAAAACGATATGCCAAAAATCACCCCATTCCTGTGGTTCGACGGCAACGCCGAAGAGGCCATGAATTTCTATGTCTCTGTCTTCAAGAATTCCAAGATTCTGAGCGTCAGCCGATATGGAGAAGGAGGGCCCGGACCGGAGGGGAAGGTAATAACCGGGAAATTCCAGATTGAAGGCCAGGAGTTTTACGTACTGAACGGCGGTCCGCTGTTCACCTTCTCACCGGCCATATCGTTCTTCGTGAGCTGCCAGACGCAGCAGGAAATAGACGAGTTATGGGAGAAGCTTTTGGAAGGCGGAGAGAAACAACGATGCGGCTGGCTGAAAGACAAGTATGGCCTGTCATGGCAGATCATTCCCTCTGTATTGGGCGAGCTGTTGCATGGTAAGGACGCCGGGAAGTCAAGCAACGTCATGAAGGCCATGCTTCAAATGGACAAACTTGACATTGAACGATTGAAGCAGGCGTACGTGTGAAAGCACCTTTGCCGGCTCTGGCTCAGTGGCTCAGTGGCTCAGTGGCTCACTGACACTTATTTGCCGGTGAAGAACACCACGGCCAGTAGACCGCAGCAGAAGACGGCGCCTCCGAAAATGGCGGCGATCTTGAGCTGTTGCGCGGTCAGCCCCAAGACGCCCACGGCCGGCGCGGTTACGCCCGCATCCGCCGTGGCCGCGGGCTGGGCCGCCTGGATGGCCGCGCGCGCGGCGGGATCGTGGATTTCCGATGGCAGCATGTCGACCCGCTGGAGTTTCACCGAGAGCGGGAGGTAGCCAAAGGTCTCGTTGTGCGTGACCACCTGGCGGAACTTGCCTGGGTCGTCGAAAACGATCAGGAGGTCGCCGGGCGCAACGCGGGCGGTCACCGGCGAACGGGAGTCGGGGCGGTCGTACAGCGGTACGGGTCCGCTGGCGCCGGCCACGCGGAAGACCCGGCCCAGGGGATTGCCCATGGTGACCACGGCGAGCTCACCCTCGGTTACATTGTCGAGCAGGTTGTTGGCTTCAATCGGCGGGTGATTGCGGGCGAAGTCCTGACCGGCGCGGACGGCGCTTCCCACGACGGAGGCCGGCGCGCCGCCGTTGAATTCCACCAGGCGGATGATGCGCTGGTCGATGGGCGGATGCGTGGCCAGCAGATTGCCGGTCAACAGGCCGAGGACTGAGCTCAGGGCCGATGGATCGGCGAAGTAGAGATGGGAAACCGCGGGGTTCGAGCCCGGCACCACGGAGCCGGCGCCGCGAATCTTCGACAGCGCGCGGATCAGGCCTTCGGGATAGCGCGTGAGCAGGGCGGCATCGGCATCGGCCAGGTATTCCCGGCTGCGCGAAATGGCGGCGCGAATGGCGGCGGCCAGCACCGGCGCGATGAAGAACATGTAAACGTAGACCGGCGTCAAAACCAGGCGATACATCTGAAAGCGGCGGCCGAAGGCACCGGGCGCGTCGGGCGCCTGCGCGCGTTCCTTGGATGCCTGCTGGCGCAACAAGTATGGCAGACGCAAGAACAGGGCGATGCTGGCGACGATGGTGTTCAGCCGGGTATCGCGGTTGCCGATATGGGAAAGCTCGTGGGCCAGCACGCCTTCCAGTTCCCGGCGGTCCAGCAATGCTAGCAGCCCGCTGGTTACCGCGACCACGGACCGGTGCGGGTCCATGCCGGCGGCGAAGGCGTTGGGCGTGGCGGTGTCGATGACGTAAAGCTTGGGAGTGGGCAGGCCGGCGCCGATCGCCAGGTTTTCGAGCAGACGCTTAGCCTCGGCCTCCGATGCGGCCGCGCCGGCGGGCCGCGCGCCGCACATCGTGAGCAGGCTGGAGGTGGGGGAAGACGCCAGCGCCCAGAATAACAGGCCCAGCACAGCCAGCAAAGCCGCTGAGACCAGTACCATAATCTGCATGCGGAGGCTGGTGTCCTCGGCGTCTTGCTTGCCACGAACCAGGTGATCGGCTGCCATTCGGCGTTCGAAGGTCGCCCGCATTTCGGCCCGGTATTCGGCCGGGTAGCGATCGATGCGGCCGAGAACCCGCTGCTGCTGGGCCGCGCTGAGATGGGTGCGATGAACGAAATAGGAAAAAACCACCTGGGTGGCGCCATACCCCGCGGAAGCCACGAATGGAACGATGGAGGCGATGGCGATGGCCACCAGCAGCCAGGTTTTCCGCCGGTTGTGGGCGATGCGGCCGTAGACGAGTACGGATGGCGTAACGGCGGATGCGGGCGCCATGACTATGCCACCGTGAAGGAAACTTTTACGTCTTGGGTTGCGGCTGCTTCGGCCGCGAAGAAGACGACCGGCTCAAAGTGGAACCAGCGCGCGAACATGTTTCCAGGAACGGCCTGGATGCTGGTGTTGTAGACCAGCGCGTTCTGGTTGTAGAACTGGCGGGCGTAGGCGATCTTCTCTTCGGTGTCAGCCAACTCCTGCTGGAGATCTCCGAAGGTTCCAGCGGCCTGCAACTGCGGATAGGCTTCGGCAACCACCATGAGGCGGCCCAACGCCTGCGTGAGCGATTGATCGGCAGCCACGGTGGCCGCGGGGCCGGAGGATTTGGCCAGCGCGCCGCGGGCCTGGGAGACTTCGGCGAAGACTTCGTGCTCGTGGGTAGCGTAGGCGCGAACGGTTTCGACCAGATTCGGAATCAGGCTGGAGCGGCGTTTGAGTTGGACGTCAATGCCCGACCAGGCCTCACGCGTGCGGAAGCGGGCGCGGATGAGGTTGTTGTATTGGAGTGTCGCCCAGATAGCCGCCAGGGCTAAAAGGGCGAATGGCAGGAGTTCGAACAGGATGGCGGACATTGTTCACTCTCCATGGTACGAGGCATCGCGGTGCCGCCAGTACTGGCTTTGGTTAGTGGCACGGGCCTCCTGGCCTGGGTTTCTTGGTCGTGATATGATCTACAATACAGAACTAATCTAGGAGCCAAGGCGACCTGATCTATGAGCGAAAACTACCTGGGCGAATTCGAACAGATCGTGCTGCTGGCCGTGGTGCGGCTGGGGGGCAAGGCGTACGGGGTGCCGATCCGCGGCGAGATCGCACAACGCGGCAGGCGCAGCACCTCGGTGGGGGCGCTGTATTCGACGCTGGACCGGCTGGAGGCCAAGGGGTACGTGCACTCGCGGTTTGCCGACCCCACGCCGGAGCGCGGCGGGCGGTCCAAACGCTACTTCAGCGTGACGGCCGAGGGACTGGAGGCGCTGGCGAATTCCAAGAGCGTGCTGGACCGGATGTGGAAAGGGATTCGGCTGAAGAAGGGTGGGGCTGATGCCTAGTGTGCCGAAGTTGGCGGACGCGATACTGCGGCGGCTGGTTCCGGGCCGCGAAGGCGAAACCATCGCGGGGGACCTGCGGGAGGAGTTCGATGCGCGCGGCGGCGGGCGGGTCTGGTACTGGACACAAGTGCTGAGTTGTGTGGCCGTGCGCGTCTCGCCGTACCGTCTGGCGGCGCCGGACCTGGGGCGCGACTTCCACTTTGCCTTCCGCATGCTGCGCCGTAATCCCGGGTACGCCGCCACGGCCATGCTCTGCTTGGCGCTGGGCATCGGGGTCAACGCCTCGGTTTACACCCTGGTGGACGAGATGTTCTTCAAGAAGCTGCCGGTGCCGGATGCGGGCCGCGTGGTGGTGCTGGACCGGGCGGGCGAGGACATGACGTGTTCGTACCGCGACTATCAGGAACTGGAGCGGCGGAGCGGCCGGGCTCCTGGTAGACTCCCGCCGGGGCTAGGGGCAGGCCGCAGGATCTTCGCCGGGCTCGCTGGCATCAACGACCAGGCGACCGCGCTCGATACCGAAGGCATCAGTGAGACGATCATGGCTCAGGCTGTGACCGCGAATTTTGCGGAGACCCTCGGGTTGCAGGCCCAGCTTGGGCGCTGGTTCGTTCCGGAGGACGAGGCACAGGGCGCCGAAGGTGTCGCGGTATTGAGCGACCGGGCATGGGCGCGGCGGTTCGGGCGGCGGGCCGACGCGATTGGGCAACTGGTGCGGATTGAGACGCAGTGGTACCGGGTGGTGGGTGTGGCGCCGGCGGATTTCCTGGGCGTGTCCCCGCCCCATGCCGCGGAGATTTGGGTGACGCTGGCGTCGCAATGGTACGTGAAGGAATTGCTGTCGCAACCCGCGAACCGGGAGCGGCCCAGAGTCCGGGTGATCGGCCGGCTGGCGGCGGGCGTGCGGCTGGAGGCTGCCGAGGCGGAGGTGAAGACGATCGACGGCCAGATCTGGCGTGAGTTTCCGCGCGACAAGCCCACGGCGGGGCCGTTGCGACTGGCGGTGGCCAGCGGGCTGGGGGCGCCGGGCGCGAAGTTTGTGGCCTTCCACATAGCGGCATTGCTGGCTGTCGTGACCGGGGTGGTGCTCTTGATCGCGTGCGTGAACGTGGCCAATCTGTTGCTCTCGCGCTCCGTGGTACGGCGGCGCGAGATGGCAGTGAGGCAGGCTCTGGGGGCAAGCCGGTGGCGGTTGGCGCGGCAGACGCTGGCCGAAAGCCTGACGCTGGCGGCGGGGGGCGCGGTGCTGGGGTTGCTCTTCGGAGTTTGGGCCAACCGTCTGCTGGTTCGGAGCATGCCGGCGATTCCGCATCTCGGTTTAGTCACGCTCGGGCTGAGCCTGAACTGGCGGGTGGTGGCGTTCGCGGTGGCGGCGGCATTCGCCAGTGCGGTGCTGTTTTCGCTTTCGCCGGCGATGGAGCAATCGCGGCCCGACTTGACGCCGGCGCTGAAGAACGAGGGCGGCGGACTGCGGCGCATGCGGCAGCGCGACGTCTACGTAGTGGCGCAAGTGGCGCTCTCGCTGGTGCTGTTGATCGCCGCAACGCTGTTGGTGCGGGCGCTGCGGCATGCCGGCGACATCGACCCCGGATTCGCCATGGATCACCGCCTGGCGGCGCGGATTTACGTGTCGGAGCCCGAGTACACGCCGGAAACCGGCAGACTGTTTTTCGCCCGGATGCTGAACCAGGTGCGGGCAATGCCCGGAGTGCTGGGCGCAACGTTAAGCTACACCATTCCGCTGAATTTCACCGACAACGCTTGCGCGGCGGCAGACCGGGTGGAGAAGCCGAAACGCACGTTGTCCAACCTGGTGGTGCCGGGATATCTCGACACGATGGGGATCAAGTTGGTGGCCGGCCGCGATTTCGGGGCGGCGGACGGGGCGGGCTCGCCGGGTGTGGTCATCGTCAACCAAACGTTCGCCAGACGGTATTGGCCGAATGAAGGCGCGCTCGGAAAGACCGTGTGGCTAGGCTGCGACCGCAAACGGCCGCGCACCATGGCGGAGGTGGTGGGAGTGGCGAAGGATGGCAAGTACGGATCGCTGGACGAAGAGCCGCGGCCGTTCGTCTACTCGGCGTTCGATCAGGGGTGGGTGGGCTTCATGGCGCTGACTGTGCACACGGCGGGCCCGCCGGCCGAGTTCGCGGGGCCCCTGCGCAGCCTGCTGCACGGGCTGGACCCGCACCTGCGGATTTACGAAATGGCCACGCTGGAAGCCATGACCGCGCAATCGCTGTGGCAGGTGCGGTGGCAGGCATGGCTGCTGGGCAGCCTGGGGATGCTGGCGATCGTACTGGCCGCGGTAGGGTTGTACGGCGTAGTGGCGTACACGGTGGCGCAGCGCACGCGCGAGATCGGGGTGCGGATGGCGATGGGCGCACAGAAGTCCGACGTGGTATGGCTGGTGCTGGGCCGCGGCTTGCGGCTGACGGCAATCGGGATCGCCATCGGGCTGGGGCTGAGCGCGATGGTGACACAATTCCTGGGGTCGTTCCTGTACGGACTGAGCCCGCTCGATGGCCTGTCATTCGCGGCGGCGGCAAGTTTCTGGATGGTGACGGCTATGCTGGCCAGCTATCTGCCGGCCCGCCGGGCGGCGCGTGTGGACCCGATGGTGGCCTTGCGCTGGGAGTAGTGGCCGCGACCAGCTGGCGGTAGCGGCCCGGGGTCGCGGCGCTTGAGTTTGTACATTTCTGGGAGAAGGTGGGACAGACCATCGTCTTTCGTGGTCTGTCATGCCTCGCCAGACACTCGCCGGTGTAGTTGTGAACGCTCTCCTGGACGGGGAGGCGGTTAGCCGGTTCAACCAGCTCCACGCGTGCGTGGTCATGCCCGATCGCGTCCACGCGATCTCCAACGGCACACCGAAATGCCCACCAACAGCGATGGCTCAAAGAGAGAACCATGGCGAGGGTCAAGCGCGGGTTGGGTGACAGACGACACAACCCGATCGTCTGTCCCACTGTGGCCAGGCCAGAATGTAGAAACTCCAGGGCCGCGACCTCCAGGGTTGCGGCGCAGGGTTGCGGCCCGTCAGAGCAGGCCCCCCTGGCAGCACCACACGCTTCCCTGGCGCTGCCTTTTGAACGCATTCAACTTTCCGCTTGACACGCCGCCGGTTCGGCGCTACTCTTCAACTTGAACACGTTCAAAACAGAACGTGCTCAAAAAGGAGGGCCTATGTACATCGTGATTTCCTATTTCGTCTACCTGGCCATCAGTCTCGGGGTGACCGTCTGGGTGGCCCGGACTCTGCACACCAATGGGCGGGTATTTCTGTTAGACGCGTTCCATGGCAACGCCGAGTTAGCGGACTCCGTGAACGGTCTGTTGGTGGTGGGATTCTACCTGATCAATATCGGATACATCACCCTGGCGCTGCGCACCGGCGGCGATCTTGCAAGCGCACGCGCAGCCATCGAACTGGTGTGCGACAAGATCGGGCTGGTGCTGGTGGTGCTGGGAATCATGCACTTCTTCGATCTCTACGTGATTAACCGGCTGCGGAAGCGCGGGCGGGAACGGCCGGAACAGCCTGTCGCGGCCGGCCTTGGCTGGGGCCGGGACGGCGCGCCTTTGGGCAAGGTGATGGAATAGGCCGAGGTTAGACGAGGGCGTGGTGCGCAATCCATGCGCCGAAGGCGGGGAGCGGGGATTCGAAGGGTAGGGATCGCTCGATGACCGCACGGCAGGCGGATTAACACTCCGGGGCAGGCGGATTGCCAATCCGCCGCAGGTTAACAACCTGCCCCACAATTCACAAACATCAGCCGCGCAGGCCGAGGCTGGCGACAGCCCGCGGCAACTCCTCGTACAGAATCCTGGCTTCGCCCCAACCCTCGCGGCGGCGGTGGCGGAAGTACCACCAGATGCCGGCGAAGACGGGCAAATAACAGAGGAACAATTCCAGGTACTGGCAGACCGCGGTAATAATCATGGATACCAAGGGCACAAACACGGTCAGCAGCGCCATGTATTTTGCCAGTAGCCCGATCAACGGCTGGGTGCCAGGAGCAAACGAACACGTGAAGGGAAGCTGCTGCCAACTGTAGAACACCAGCTCGAAAAGCGTCAGCGAAACCAGCAGTTGGAATACCGTCATGCGCGCCGCCACGGCCCACCCGAATACCTGCACGCTGACGGGCGCCAGCACCAGGTAGATCGGCGCGATGGTATACAAAATGGCAAAGCGCTCCACGGCGGACATCCAAAACTTGCGGCCCTGGTTTTCGGTGATTTGGAAGATCCAGTTGGCGGGCAACTCCGCCGGAATGGAGACCACGTGGCGAAAGCCATTGAGCAGGATTACGGAAGCGCCGATCGGCCAGAAGACAGCGGCGAATTGCAGCGCCGGCCGTACGCCGCCGGATTTCGCAAAGACGGCGCCATCGATAATGGAGCTGTTCAGCATGACCGCGACGGTGGCGCCGAGGTAGGCCAGCCAGATCATGCGATGGCTGCGGCTGCGGGCCAGGGTGGCGGCCATGAAGCGCATGATGGCTTCGCGCCGCGGTTCACGCGCCACCAGCCGGAGCAGGCTCCAGTGGCGCACCCGGCGGGCGGGCGCCCAAACCGGAGCCTCCACCAGCAGTTTGCGATAGCGCCGGTAGCTGATCAGGTAGGTGAACAGCGTCAGGCCGATGGCCGCCAGGAGTGCCGTTACGGCGCGCGTGGCCATGGCGGTGAGGAACGGGTCGCGGTCGCCCAGCAGATATTCATGCAAGCCGCCAAACCAGACCGGCGGCAGCCAGGCGCCCGATTGCAGCAGCCGGGCCATCGTCTTCGGACCCCAGTCCCCAATTGACGAGCTGTACAGGGCTGTCAGCAGCAGCACTGAAATCAGAACGCCCTGCACGTACCCGGCCCAACGCAGGAACAGGCGGCCCGGCAGCGTGTTCAGCAGGACGCCCTGCAGGGCAACCAGCGCGAAGAAGACGAAGAAACAGGCCAGCCCCGATGCAACGCCATGTGCCATGAGGTTGGCGAGGTACGAAGGGTTCTTCTGCCACCGCCCCACGAAGACCAGCGGCGCCAGGAACGTGGGCAACAGGTTCATGGCGGCAACCATGGCGGTTGAGAAGACAAGCACCGAAGCAAACCGGGCGGTGAAGATGTCGCGCGGCCGCACAGGCAGGCCGGCCAGGGCCAGGTAATCGCGGCCGCTGGGGAACAGTGAGTGCCATGCCAACAGCGCCACCATGCCGGTGATCGCGATGGCGAGCGTCAGCAGCGAAAGCTCATCGGCCAGCGCGGTGGCGCGGAATCGTTCGGGCGACGGAAGGGCGGAAAGAGCCCGGTACCTGGCGGTGTACCTCGGATCCAGCAGCAGCACGCCGGCCGGCAGCAGGAACGCGAGGGCGCTGGCCGCCACGGATTGCCACTGGCCCGGTCCGGACGATCACTCGCCATCCAGCATGCGCCGCAGAAAGTGGCGGACCAGCTCAAACCGCGTGCCGCGTGTTTCGGCCAGCCATCTCATGCCCGCCGCGCCTCCCCCGCCTCCATCGCCTCAATGATGCGGCCGGCCATGGCCTGGTAATTCTGTTCCCTGGTCAGCTCGGCGAAAACTGCTTCGAGCGAAGGTTGATGCATCAACTGGCGCAGATGCTCCGGGGAATCGTGCGCCGCTACGCGCCCCTGGCGCAGGATCACCACGCGCGAGCAGACCTTCTCCACCACCTCCAGAACGTGCGAGCTGTAAAGGATCATGCGGCCCCGCTCCGCCAGGCCCTGCATCAGTTCCTTGAGGACCATGGCGGTGCCGGCATCGAGGCCGGAGAGCGGTTCGTCGAGAATCAGGATTTCGGGTTTGTGCAGCAGCGCCGCCGAGAGCAGGATTTTTTGGCGCATGCCTTTGGAGTAGGCGGTCAGCGGGCAATCGCGATCTTCCCAGAGCGAGAGGAGGCGCAGGAAGGCGTCGATTTTGGCCTCGAGCGCGGCCTGCCGCAACCCCCGCAGGCGGCCGACCAACTGCAGGTATTCGCGGCCCGAGAAGTAAGGATAGAGGTGCGGTTCCTCCGGGACGTAGCCGATGCGGCGCTGGAAGGCGGTGAGGCCGCCCAACACGCTGACGCCCTGAAACAGGATCTGGCCGTCGCTCGGCTCCAGCAGGCCGATGATCATTTTGACGGTTGTGCTTTTCCCCGCGCCGTTGGGACCCACATAGCCGAGGATTTCGCCGGGCGCGATGCGGAAGCTGACATCTTCCACGGCGGGGATGCCGTTATATCGCTTGGTCAGAGAGCGGACTTCGAGCATGCGGGGACTCCTCCACGGCTTAGACTCACCGACTGGCGGCGGAGTTCCCGGCGTATCGAACACCGCTTGCTGACGCGCGCGGCTCTGATCGGAGCCATGACCGTGAGGGAGTGGTTCCAGCCGGCGTACGGCTCTACTTTTTCGCCGAAGCCGTGGCGCCCGAAGCCTTGAGAATCTGGTCCAGCTCTTTGCGGATGCTGGCGTCGGGACCGTCCTGGAGAAAGGGGGACTCGCCGGGAAAGTCGCCGCGAATGATGCCGGCGCGGTCGATGAAAATCATGTGCGGTACGTAGAGCGGGCGCGTGTCGGTGATGGTGTATTGCAGGTAAGACATCACCGAGGCGCGGGTTGCAAACCCGACCGGGAAAGCTGGATTGAACTGCCGGATAAACTCCGGCATGGTCTGCACCGCGTCGTCGTTGAAGGCGCACTCCAGCACCTGCACGCCGCGCGCCGCGTAGTCTTTGGCCACCTGGTTCAGACTGGTGGTGAGATGCTGGCAGTGCGGGCAGGTTGTATAAATGAAGGCCAGCGCCACCACCTTGCCTTTGTACTGGCTAAGCTTGAGAGGCGCCGAGGCGATCCGCATGATCGAGAAAGCTGGGGACGGCCGGGCCGGTTCCGCGGCGGAGACGGTGAAGAGCGCGCTGGTGAGCAGCGCAATGCCGAAAAGCATGGAGATCAACGCGGTACGCATGGGCAGACTCTCTTATACTACAAGGTTCGCGCCCTGAATGGTTCCCTTCGAGTGCGCGACATGAAAGTGATGGATCGGTGGTTTTCTTTTTTTGGAGCCGGTTTCTTAAAGTATGTAATACTGTAGGCCAAGGAGGCCCCATGCCAG
>Ga0210402_10001077_pt1 | contig 28896 bp, 34 predicted proteins | sample IncBWC7MmetaG_FD_161055 | JGI IMG/M metagenome (GOLD analysis project Ga0210402, IMG submission 161055) | Forest soil microbial communities from Barre Woods Harvard Forest LTER site, Petersham, Massachusetts, United States - Inc-BW-C-7-M | ecosystem: Environmental > Terrestrial > Soil >...
TTGGGCGGAGTTGTCCGGCGAAGTGGGCGACCTGCTGTTGCAGGTGCTGTTCTATTCGCAGATGGCGCGCGAAGAAGGCCACTTCTCGGTGGATGATGTGCTGGATCGGCTTTCTACTAAGCTGGTGGACCGGCATCCGCACGTGTTTGGTGATGTGAAGGCCGATACTCCGGCTGAAGTACTGCGCAACTGGGAGGCGCTGAAGGGGGAAGAGAAAAAGAAGAGGCTGGCGGCGGGCGGAGGCGGGAACGCAGAGAATGCAGATGACGCGCAATCGGTGCTCTCGGGCGTGTCGTCGAAAGTGCCTGCTCTTCTCGAAGCGCATAAGCTTAGCTCGCGCGCGGCGCATGTCGGATTCGACTGGCCGGAGATCGAGGGTCTCCTCGAAAAACTTGCAGAAGAAACTGCGGAGTTGCGCGAGGAACTGAAGGCGGCGCCCGTCAAGGGGCCATCCGGAACCGGGATTGCCGGGTCGGGAAAGCCGCAGGTTGCGCCGGAACTGCGTGAGCGCCTGGAAGATGAAGTTGGCGATCTGTTCTTCGTTCTGGTGAACATTGCCCGCTATCTGTCGCTCGATCCGGAGTCGGCGTTGAGGAAGACGAATCGAAAATTCAAGCGCCGCTTTCAATGGATGGAGGAGCGCCTGCGCGACAGCGGGCGAGGGCCACAGCAGGCGTCGATGGACGAACTGGAAACTCTATGGAAACAGGCGAAGCAGCAGGAAAAGCCGGCGTGACCGGCGCGAGCGGCAAAGCGTCCACCGGAACTATGGACGGAACTACGGCCGGCGAAGTAACGATCCGCAAATGCGAAGCGCTTGAGGAAATGCAGGCCTGCTTCGCGTTGCAGAAGGAAGTATGGAAGTTCGCGGATGCGGACCTGATTCCGGTGCGGATGTTCGTAGTGGCGGCGAAGATTGGCGGCCAGGTGATTGGGGCCTTTGTTCGAAGAAACGACGGAAGAAACCAATACCGGGATGGTGAAAGTGGACTGATCGGCTTTGCGCTCGCGATCCCGGGAATGCGAAACGGGTACGGCTATCTGCACTCGCAGATGCTGGCCGTTCGACAGCAATACCGAAATGGAGGATTGGGGCGGCGGATGAAGCTCTATCAGCGTGAAGAGGCGCTGGCTCGCGGTTTTGAGTTGATGGAGTGGACGTTCGATCCGCTGGAGATCAAGAACGCGTATTTGAATCTCGAGAAGCTGGGTGCGATCGCGCGACGCTACAACGTGAACCAGTACGGGATCACGTCGTCACCGTTGCAGGGAGGTCTGCCCTCCGACCGGCTGGTGGCGGAGTGGTGGATGAAGTCAAAAAGGGTCGAAGCGGTTCTGGCGGATGCCCCGCGCGCGGAGTTCGAATGTCGTGCGCGCATTGACGTGCCAGCCGCGATCTACGAATGGAAAGCGGAGTCGGCAACTCGCCAGCAGGCGCTTGCGGTGCAGGACAGGAATCGTGAGCAGTTCAACCGCGCGTTTGCGGAAGGACTGAGTGTGCTCGGCTATGAGCGCGATGAACACGGGAATGGGCGATTCCTGCTGGGAGACTGGGACGAGGGCCGGCGGTACTAAAGCTGCGGGCCGCGTCCCCTAAGGCGAGACGGGGGCAAGCCCCGTCTCCACAGGTGGAAGGAGGTATGGGTATCGCTAAAACAGGCTGCGGAAAAAGTGTCTTCCGCGCCGCAGTCGTACCCTCCGCGGCTGAGAGCCGGCTCTGAAAATAAGCGAGTTACCGCAGCGGTGAACCGCTGCAACTCCTAAACTAACCTGCGGAAGACACTCCAAAAACACGTTACCGACGTTATCTTTCAATCATTTAGCCAACACTCTAGTCTGAGAGTGTAAAGCGAGTGCGTAAGGTTTCGGTAAGGTTAACGAAAAAAGGAGCGTCATGGAAAGCTCAGCCGCAGTTACCGCAGTCGAAGCGCCGCCAGTCGTCATCCGCCCCGCAGTGCGCCGCAAACGCCGCGACGTGCCGAAGGTCAAAGTTTACAGCCGCCACATGCGCCTGTGCAAACTGACGAAGGACACGAAGACCGCGTGCAACTGTCCTAAGTCGCTCGTCTTCTGGCGGGACAGCAAACTTCACCGCGTCAGCGCTGAGACGAACGACCGCCACGCAGCAGAGCAGAAGGCACGCGAACTGGAGAACAATTTCGCAGCCGCAGCGAAAGGCCAGCCGACCACGTCGCCAATCAAGAGCGAGTCTTTTCTCATCGGCGACTTGGTAGACGCGTTCGTTGCGAAGAAGAACGGCGACGACGTGAAACGAGCTACGGTTCAGCAGTGGCGCTTCGAGCTAACGAACTTCGCGCAGTTCCTACAGCGTCGCGGTCTCATCAACATCGGCGACGTTAGACCTGATGACGTTCAGGCGTGGCGTGACGGTCTCGAAGGAGCACCAGCAGGCCGTCGTAAGCGCGTGCTGTTCATCGTCGCATTTTTCCAATACTGCGTTGACTTCAACAAGCTAGTGAAATCGCCTGCTATCAAAAGTCAGCTACGCGTGAAGCGTTCAGCGACTCAGGAACCGAAAGCGCTCGACAACGTTCAGTTTTCGAAGCTGCTCGCGGCGCTGCCCAAGCTGAACGGACGAACGACCGACGCCGACAGAGCGAAGCTGAAGTCGCTAGGCATTCTTATGCGAATGACAGGTCTAGCTCTGAAAGACGGTGTCTGCTGCTCGCGTGACGTTTTCGAGCAGATGCCGAACGGCAAATTTCGCATGTACTTGCGCCGCGCCAAGACTGGAAAAGCGGTCAACAATTTTCTGAGCGCTGAGACGATGGCCGCAGTGCTCAAAGGTGCCAACGCCAGCGGAAAATACCTATTCATCCCGGCGCTGCCGACCGACGAGAAAGAACTCAAGAATCTGGTGGAGTGGTTCGGCGGTCGCTTCGCAAAGCTGGCAGACCTAGCAGACATCACGGACGAGAACGGCGAGAAAATCAAAGCAGGTTCGCACAGCTTCGGTCGGCACTCGTTCGTGCTGATGTGCTTGAACGCCGATATGCCCACACACGACATCGGGACGTTGATTGGCGACTCGGCGCACGTCGTCGAGCAGCATTACTCGACGTGGATTGCATCCCGCGCCGCTAGACTCGAACAGCGCATGATGTCGGTAATTGATTCGAACCCGTGCCAGTGGTAAGCTCTCGACGCGAGCAACGGAACCATAAAGAGCCGCCCAGAGCATCGGGCGGTTTTTTCTTGATGACCGCCGTAACTATGTCGAATCCGGGGCCTTCCTTACACTCGGAGAATGGCAACAGCCGCCGTCGCTAGGCGACAGTCGAGCATCCCGCCCAGAGCCGACATTCAAGCGCTCGAAGCCCGCCTCACCGAACTGCACAACAGCATGGTCGTGAGCCAGTACGATGCGGGAGCAATCCTCACCGACCTTCGACAGCGCTTTCCTCATGGTCACTGGGGCGTCTATCTGCGGCAACTATGCAAGCGCATCAACCTGTCACGCCGTGCCGCCGATTATTACATGGAGACCTTCGCAGAGTTGCAGAGTGCGGGCGGTGATGCCGTTGTAGTCGCCGCGAACGCCGCTGGGCTGAACACGAACAAGAAGCCAGTTCGAAGCGCTCTCGTTGAAGTGGCAAAGTTGAATCCGCACGCGTCGCCCACCAAAATTGCAAACTTTGCAAAAATGAAAGTCGCGCAGAGGACTTTCAAGAACCCAGCCATCGCGCAACTCGTCGAACTTCGAAAGCAGTTTCCGAATGTGCAAATCGAACGCGTTGGAGGGAGTTGCAGGAGCAGCTTTCAAGTTTGGATTACGGTTCGGGCAAGCAAGGCACCGAAGGGTCAACGTGTCACCGTAGAGATGACGACCGCCCAACTGCGACATTTGCCGGGCACGGTCACGGTCGGCGCAAACGGTCTGGAGTATGCGGGCGTCGAGAAGTTCCTGCGCACGTGGGGCATCAAGTGATGATTGCTTATCAGCGCCTCATCCGCGAATCACAGCGAGACGGTCACCCCGTGCCGAAAGATTTCTCTACCGCAGAAGTTCGTGAAATCTCGCACGCAAAAGCGAAGCAAGTCATCTTGACGTATGAGTGGCTGGGCACCATGGGAACGACACGGCGTTGCTTCGGTTTGTTCTTTGACGGGGAACTCGCAGGCGTCGAGTGCTTCGGCTCGACAGCGGGCACGGGCGTTTTATATGTATGCGGCCCAGCCCACGCCGACCGCGTGATGACTTTGTGTCGTGGGGCGTGCGTGTCGTGGGCGCACGAGCACAGCGCGTCGTATCTAATCACGCGGGCGTGCAACTTACTCGCCGAAGAAGGCAAGAACGTTTTTGTGGCCTACGCAGATACTGATGCTGGGGAAATTGGGACAGTCTATCAGGCTTCGAACTGGTTTTACTGTGGGATGACCGCCGACCGTGGGAGCCTTATTGTCGCACCCAGCGGCACAGTTCGAGACGAACGAAGTATCGAACACTTCGTTCGGGACTCCTGCCGCAGAACCGACCGCCCAAACTTCTTTCGCAAGCCAACCCGTGCAGAGATACGGGCGGAGTTGCTCACCACGGGACATAGGTTCGTGCCACGGACATCGAAACACAGGTACGTGGGAATTTACGGTGACCGTAGGCTGCGGATAACGCTGGCGGACGTACTGAGATGGGGCGTGTTGCCGTATCCGAAGCGAGCAGTGGTTCGCTAGCGAAGCCGCTTTGTTAACTAACTTGACAACAGCGCCGAACCCTGTTATATTTTCTCTGCTGGGTCGTTCGTAACATCTGACCCTGTGCGCTCTGCAAGTCGGACCCCCGAAGAGCCTTCAGGTTGCAAAATCCTGATTTCCCAAACTAAGACAGCACCCCTTCGGGGCGTGCTGCGCCTTGGGGAGTCACCGTGTCGAAGCCAGCCGCCACACCCATCCAGTACTACAGCATTCCACAAATCCGCGAGCAGTTTTTGCCGCTCTGTCGGCAGACACTTCAGAAAATGTTCATCGGTCAGCCCGGCGTCAAGATACACGGACGCCGCGAAGATGCCGACCGCCGCAAGGTCGCCAAAGGTGAAACATGGCGGAAGCATCGCAAGCTGCTCGTGCCGCGTGTCGTGGTCGAGCGGGTGCTGCGCGAAATGACGGTGACGCAATGACGAAATCCGACCTGCTGAAAAAGCTGGAAGCCGCCTGCACCGAAGCGGAGCGCCTACGAATGTTCGGAACAATCGAAGTCGAGTTCCGAGCGGGCGAGCCTGTTTTCTTTCGCAAACACCAACAAGAAAAACTCGACACAACGGAGAACCGTGATGACCGACAAGCCTACCGCCGATAAACTTCTGACGTGCGTCGCTCGTCGCCATCTCAACGCCGCCGTGTTCGTGACGTACGACGCGATGCTGGCGGTCGCTACTTACTGGCAGAACCAGCGCGAAGCCAAGGGCGAGCCACGGGGAGCGCTAATCTTCTTCGGAAAAGCGACTCGGCTCGCGGATATGAACGACCGCAACGAGCAGGTCGAGCGCGACAACATCAAGAAACTCGAAGCGCTGGGCTGGATAGTCTCGACCCACGAAGAGCAGCGCCGACGCCGACGCGCTGGCACGTTCACGTCGAACGAGTGGCGCGTACTGACTCACGACGAGTTCGTCGCCGCTCATCCTGACGCGTGCCCGCCGCGACGGTACGACGACGACGGCAAGCCGATAAAGAAGGGCGTCAAACCGCGAGCATTGCACAAAGCGAGTCTCCGCGTCCAAGCCGCCCGGCACAAACTGATATTCGCCGATGAGCGAGCAGAATCTCGCTTTCTCGACTTGATGCTTGACCACCTGCCCAGCGTGGAAAATCCCACACTGGTCACCAGCGTGGAGAATCCCACACAGGCAGAGAGCACCAGCGTGGAGATTCCCACGACGACCAGCGTGGGAAATCCCACGACGACCGCCGTGGAGATTCCCACGACGACCACCGTGGGAAATCCCACGACAAGGTCTGTACTTGGATGTTTGGAAAATGAAGCCCGTAAAAATCTAAAGCCTGCCAGCCAAAACATTTTGGAAAATGGCGAGCAGGCAGGCAGGTGTTTGGGTGAGGCAGAACCTTTTTCATCCAAGAGCAAAGGCAAAACCGAAGCGCAACGGTGGATAGAGTTCGTTACCGACAAGAAGGCAGACCTTCCAAACACGATGAAGCACGCACAGCCGACCGATGAAGAACGGCGCAAAGTGCTCGCTCAGCTAGATGCAATCGTTCTTGACGACTACGCGGTCAAGCACGGCGCGACTAAAGCGGAGTATCTGGGCATGGCGATTTCAGACTGGGAAGAGACACAGAGTCCGCCGCTCAGCACACTGATGTATGGCCGCTGGAAACGATGGCTCGAAACAGGCGACCCGAACTCATAAGCCGCTGTCACAGTTTGCGGTCATAGTGGGCACATAGTGAGCACACCGAACAAACGCACCGTGGTCTATCTGCCGCCAGCTCTTGAGCAGTGGCTTGAGCAAGAAGCGCAGCGGACGTACTTGTCCGTTGGAGCCGTCATTCGGCTCGCAGTTCAGAAACTGATGGAGAAGAAGCCGTGAGCGACACCACGAAGAACGCCCGGTACTGGAGAGAACGAGCCGTCGAGCGCTTCGGCACTACCGTGCCCATCTCCGCGCATGGCCGTTGGGCGCTGTGTACGCTCGATGATGCTGGCGTCGTAAAGTCTGTTTACCTTCTCGAAACGGAAGCGCAGGCTCGCGCCGCCGCGTTGGGCGTCAATCGGCCAAGCATTGAAGACCTTGCGCCGAAGTACGTGCCCGACATCAAAGACGACTACGAAGACCGCCAGTGGCTGAAGCGCCAAGCATGAGACTTCCACGCTTAGGGTTCGACATCACCGCCAGCGATTACGATTTCACACCGCTTCAGGGGGAACCATGCAAGACGTTTGCACGAACGCAGTCACAGGCAGAGGAAAGCGCTGCTTCAAGACACGACGAGCCGCAGAGCGAGCCGCGAGAAACTCGCCCATCAAGCTATACACCTACAACTGCCGATACTGTCAGGGCTGGCACCACACGCACCAGTCGTATAAGTTCAAGACCATCGCGCCGCCGTCGTTGAAAACGTTGAAGCGCTGGCTGGCGAATCAGACGAAGGTTCTCGCCGCGTGTCAGCGCCGCGTTGATGCTGCTGAAGCGAAACAGGCAGCAGAGCAGGACAAAGCACGGCAGAGAGAAGCCGTCAGACTCGCCGCACATCGGGAAGAACTCGCAGCCATCACAGCTATGACCGACCGCATTCGGAGATTTTGACCATGAACGACCTACGACATTTAGATGGGTCAGTCCGCATCTTCATCAAAGGGCTGTCCGAAGGCTGTACAGAAGAGGAACTCAGCGAACATCTTTGGAAAACGATAGGTCTAGATATTCCCGCGACCGACATCAGCATCGGCGAAACCAATCGCATGGCGCTGGTCGCCTTCTCCCGGGAGACGCTCGCCGCGTTCATCGGGCGTTATCTCGAAGGCTCGCTGATGAGCGGCAACGCGCTGACCATCGAAGCGATGACGCCACGTCGTAAGAAGGCGCTGTGAACGCCCGGGCGAGCCGACACAAGAAAAACGGCGGCAGAGCACACCAAGAGGTCAGTTAGTGTGATGGGGATATTTCAACACTTGTCCGATTCAGGGCCAATATCGGGGCGGCACTTTTCCGAGAACTCTTTCAGGAGCGGGCGGATGGCTTCTACGTAGCGGTTTGCGTTCATGATTGTTCGCCCTGCCCATAATGGAATCTGATTTCGCCCACGACAGCACTTTGCTGTATTCACAATTTCCCCCGACAATCTCAACTTGTAGTCCGATACCTGATGGAAATGGAGGGACATAACGCTGATATACCCGCCCAGCCCACAGGGAACGATGGTCGTTGTCTGTGAAGTCAAAGGTGGCCTTTTTGTCCGTCCCCTTTATGCGCAAAGTGACGTCAAAGGACACGTTTTCAAGAAATACGTCTGATCCTATACCACGCGTATCCACAGTCACTTCAAGGTAGTCGGGATTGTAGCCGTAGATGCGGACAAAACAATCTTGGGCTCTCGCACACTCTGGTACTGTTAGGGCAAGAGCGCATATAGCGCTGCAGTGCAAGATACATGTCCTCAACAATCTGTGTGTTGTCATTTGAGTTCTACCAAGTCTAGCTCAGCACGGAGTAACTGTCGTAATCAGGCAGGCGATTTCACTAACTGAGAAATTCCCCACAAGAAAAACACAGCAGAGCAAAGCCCACCAAATACAAACACTCAAACAACTCACACAGAAGCCCTGAGAGCCAAACCACCTATCTGGCTGCCCACAACACACAGCAACAGCACAGCGGTCGCGGGATTGGCAATCCTGCCCCCTTCTGGTGGCGTTATTCGATGCGAAGCCCGCGCTCTGACCCTGTTTCGAAGCCAGAGACCATCTGGTCGGTCGGGCGTGCAAGTGCCGCGCTCTCAGCAACGCGAGCAATGGGCGACAATCATCACACTCATCGACCTGCTCGTCGAGCGCTCGCATCTCATTGATGCTGAACGACTTGGCTGCCTATCCCCCGCCCCACCCGGGGTCGGGTTCTTTTCGTAAGTCACCTCAGACCGTGCGCCGCGTTCATAGTGCCCTAGGCCATTCCCGAAATTCGTAAACTTATTTTTTCTTATGAGTTCAGCGTACATACACGTCATGCGTGTCGTTACCTGTCACACTTACCCGCCACAAGGGTGGACTTTATGAGCACATTACTGAGCGTGCGGATTCCGAACGAACTCGCCGAACGACTCGACGAGCGAAGGCGAAACGCCGACCTGAACGTGAGCGCGTTCGTGCGTCGAGTAATCGAGCGCGAACTCGACCGCCCAGTGCTTGACGCAGTGCCAGAACGCCGCAGCGCGTCAGCGCCAGCAGTTCTATTCACACCACGAAAGGCAGAGTGAGTAACGTGCCAGCCCAGAGGAAAGATTTAGCCGCCCACGAACTGAACGGAACCAAAGCCAGATACAGCGAGCCATCGTCAGACGTTCGAGCAGGCCGCCCGAAATTCCCGAAAGGCATCAGCGCCGCCGCGTTAAAAGTCTTCAAGCGACTTTGTGCGCTGCTCGAAGAGCGCGGAACGCTCACCAGTGGCGACGCCGAACTGCTTCGACTTTACGCGGTGACTTTCACCCGGCACGAGCGAGCGCTTCAGCATCTGGCCGATGAAGGCGAAATTACGACTTACGTTCGACTCGACTCGAATGGTCAGCCGCACGATGTCGAGAAACCGAATCTCTGGCTCGACGTTGCGACGAACTGCGAAAAATTCATGCGGGCGACGCTCGCCGACCTTGGGTTGAATCCGCTCCAACGTTCGAAGGTGAAGCCCGTGAAGGCAGACCCGAAGCCCGACGCCGCCGACGCTGCGCTGCTTAGTCGAGAAGCGCCGCAGCCCGCTGTCGAAGACGAACCCGATTTGAGTTTAATCCACGAAGAACTGGTGAACTAAATGGACGAGCTTCTCGCACTGTTCGAAGACCTTGCCGCCCTGCACAATCGCGCCCGCTCTCTGGGCATCAACCTGACGCAGTTCACCAACGACGCGTCGCGGGTCATCAACAAGGCGCTCGATAAAAACTTCGCCGCCGACATCGCAGAAATCAAGAGCGCATTTCGCCGACCGTCATCTGGTTCGGTGAACTAAATACCCGTCACAGTACTGGTATCACAGTGGTGCAGCTACGTCGCACCAGCAAGTCAACTCTGCACGTCAGGAGCACACCGTGAAAATCCGATACACCGCCGCATCGCCCAAAGCTGGAATCGAAGAACATCTCAACAATCAAACCGCCGCGACATTGATTGCCGCTGGCTTCGCTGTTCACGTTCCCTATAAATCCTTCGTCGAGTTTATGAACGCTGAGCACCGTCAAGGTTCCGATTCAAACAACGTGAATCCGCCGCAGGTTCAGGGCGTTCAGTGGTCGTGTTCCACAAAAACAAACGGTCGCCCTATCATCTTCAGAAAATCGGGCGGAGAGACGGCACGCATAGAGGACGAGCAGCAAGCTATCCAGTACGGAGCGCCAGAGTCGGTCTTGAAACAATTCCGCGAACTGGTCGCCGTTCAGGGAGTCAACGCCGCCGAAGCTGCTCGACCCGAACAGGTGAAGCGCGAAGCAGAAGAGAAGCTGGGCACGTGGCAAGCAATTTACCGCCGCGCCTAAAAAAGTTGCTGTGCAAGAGAAGCGCCGTAGGAAAAACAGCCACGGCGCTGCTCGAACAGCCATCACACTTCGCTGTCATATTGAGGGCACCAACATGGAAACCGATTTGTTGAAAGAGAACCGCCAGCTTGGGTTCGTATCACTCGAAGACAGCGAAAATATTCCGCCGCACATCTTTGGGCGTTTGATAGAGCTACGGGCTGCTAAGGCAGCGGGAAAAATCGCACCGCCGCCGTCTTCGTACTACATCGCCGCCGCTGAGCGCAGAAATCTCACACTGCCGCGCATCATCGAGCGCAAACTTTTTCCCGTGCCCGTTCTACCGTCGCTCGCCCAGCGCAAGCGCTCCGTGTGCTTGGAAGAACGCGTCGAGCGCGAACACGCCGCCCAGCTTCGCTCACTGCGAGCAAGAGCCGCACAGCAGGCCGCCGTTATCGCCGCCGCTGCGCCGCGTAAGTTGAGCGCTGACGAAGAGCGCCAAATTTCAAATGAGCGCCGAAGATGTTTTCCATGGGAGTACTAAGTCAGTGAGTCGCCCGCAGTGGACCACCCGCAGCGCCGCCGAAAGGCTGAACGCTGCACACCGCCGCTGGAACACGCCGACAACAGAGCAGGCAACGAAGACAGAAAACACAATCGGAGTTCTGCATTTTAACGCGAACGGGGAGAAACAAGTGAGCAGATTGAGCCGTAACGAGATTGATAAACGACTTTCAGAGTTGACAGACCCGAGCAACTACGCTGGACGTGTTGCCGACGCGCAAGCCATCGCCGCCGCCACCCCGCTATGGGCTGGCACCACGGGATGCAATCCACGAAACGAAACCGAACGCCGCGCACTGGCCGACGCGCAGGCCGCCGCTGGCAGAGACCTTCGGTATTCGGAAAAACAAATCATCATCGACCGCTTGCGACAGCGGTAACAAAGATTCCGTCGCCGCTCTCTCTGTAGAGGCGACGGTACCAGCAGGGCGTCGGGTTTCCCTTGACCTGACGCCCGCTCCCCTTTTAGGAGAAATGAAAGATGCTTTGCGAAGCGCTTCAGGCTTTACTGACGACCGACCCGGGCATGGTTGCCATTCTGGGCACTACGACTGCCCGAAAAGACAGCACGAACGGCGTGTTTCCCGTGCAGGCGATTGAACAACCGTCAATGCCCTATTTGGTGCTCAGTCAGGTCAGCGGAGAACCGACGTTCCTCACGATGCAAGGCTCTTCGGCGATGACCACGGAGCGCTGGCGGTTTTCGTGCTACGGGACGACGTACCGAAACGCCAAGGTTTTTGCGAAGTACGTCCGCCACTTTTTGATTGATGTTTTGCCCGGCAACTCAGTCGTTGGAAGCGTCAGATACCAGAACTTCGCTTGCAAGATGGAAGCCGACGAAGCAGAGCCGCTTCAGCGCGGCACGCTGTTCTCTACGCACGTTGACTTCGAAATCATCTACATCGACAACGACGCCGTCTAAGGAGCCATCAGAAAATGACCGATGTCACCGTCTGCCCAGCCGCGCCTGCTCACATTTTGCTTGCACAAGAACCGATGTTCAACCGTCGAGCGTTGCCAGTGTCGGCTCGCTTCACTGGTCACGACGACTTCGTGAGCACTGGGCTGGCGTTCGACGACTACCACAGAATGCAGAGCTTCACTGTCAAAACTCACAAGCGCAGAAACGCCGTGCCCACGTGGAACGACGGTCAACTTCAGGAAATTTTGTGCGTAGCCCTTGAACAAAGGGCAGGCATTTACGAAGTGCCGAAGAGCATGACGCGCCTGCAACGACTCGAAGCCGCTCATCAGCGTCTGCTGGCTCGCCGCGATGGATTGTCGAAGGCGCTCGACGCCGCGAGCGGGCAGTACCTCAAACTTCGCGCCGCTGGGCTGCCGACGAGAGAAGTTGAGGCAAAGTTTCAAATGTACGATGCACAGTTGTCGATGCTTCCGCGACTGCCTGCGGTTCTGTGCGCCGTGATTTATCTGAGCTACAGGCTGGGCTTCACTTCGCCGCAAGTCGCGCACCAGCTTCGCGTGTCACCTGTTTTTGTCAGACAAGTTCTGAGTCGCATCCGAACCACGGCGGCCAAAATCGAACGTGGCGAATCGGGCGTCGAAGTAGATACACGAAAGCGTCGAAGCAAAAAGGAAAGCCCATCAGTGACGGGCTTCGTAGAGCGCTGACTTCTGTTTTCATCCTCCGAGTGAGCGCAGCAAGTCATGCTCCGCCGTGAAGTTGCTTAGCCTTCACATACTCAGTAGCCTTCCCGACAAGTGACGCGACGAAGTCGGCGAACCGCAGGTCTTGTGCTGGCTCTGTGTACTTTCCTTCCAAGCCGCCTTCGCGGTCTGACGTGATGAAACAGGCCGAGTCATACAGGCGCTCTAGAACCAGCTTCCGACAAAACAGTTCGTATCGCTTGGCATACGAAACTGACATCTTTTTTGTCTCGTACGCGGTGTCCCTGAACTCAGGCCGAATCTTGAACTGGGGTTCTCTTGCCTTAATGGGCGATGATGAACCTTTGCTGTCTTCCAAGAACATCAAGTACCCAGCCCAAGGACGAATAGACGGCGCAAAGGTTTGTTCACGAAAGGCAGTCCACAGGTCTGTTGCATTACCCAGTGCTTCTTCGACGCGATTGTTGCAGTTGTTCCCGTAGGACGGGCCAGCGTGGGATTTTAGTTCCATCGCCGCCAACAGATTGCTGTTGGCGACAACAATCAAGTCCCAATCCTTTGTTGGCCGAAAAAAACCTGGGAGTTCTTTTTTTTTGTCGCTGAAGACGCAGTCCGATGAAATGCCCGACTCCTTGACTAGGTCGCAAATCAAACTCGCAAACCCATCCATGTGCTTACCACCAGTGACATCAGCCCTGCCTGCGTAATCCTTTACGCCGCTAACACTTCCTTGCTTCTTTGCTTGGCTCAGTCTGGTGTGCCAGTAGTGTCGGACCGCTTCTGACAGTCTCTCCTGAAGATTCATCGGCGGGTCTTCTTCGGGCATTTGATGGCCTGCACAGTGCTAGTTCCGAAAAGGTCAGTTGTGGCTTCAACCAACCTTCGCTGCGCGATTCCGAAGTAATGTTCATCTACTTCGACGCCGATGCTGTTTCTGCCCCAAGTTGATGCCGCAATGTTCGTCGTGCCCGTCCCCATGAACGGGTCAAGCACGGTGTCCCCGACGAAGCTGAACATCCTAATCAATCTTTCAGCCAGTTCCAGCGGATACGGGGCTGGGTGCTCTCTTGTTGATGCTCCGGTCACGCCGTTCCACACCTGCTGGAACCACTTCTGATAGTTTTCGGCAGATATGACGCTCAGCACTCTGGTGTGAACCGACGGACTTCTATACCCACCCGATTTCCTCTGCATCAGGATGTACTCAATATCATTCTTGATGACGGCATTAGGCTCGTAGGGTTTGCCAAGGAAGCTGGAACCGTTCTCGACTTCATAAGCAGCATTTGAAATCTTGTACCAGATGATTGGCGCTAAGTTATCGAAGCCGATGCGACGGCACTGCTCCTGAATGGAAGCATGTAAGGGGACGACGGTGTGCCTGCCGTTGTTCCTGCGACGCGAAAGACAAACGTCGCCCACTACACAAATGAGTCTTCCACCCGGAGCAAGTGCTGCATAGCAATGTCGCCACACTTTTTCCAGTTCATGCAGGAACTGCTCGTAATCCGAGACTGCACCAAGCTGTCCATCGGATTCCCTGTACTCCTTCAGCGTCCAGTAGGGTGGCGATGTCAAAACCAGATGCACGCTGCCCGGTTCGATGCCAGACAAAGAACGCGCATCCTGAAGTTGCAATCTGTGATGTGTTGGCAGAGTTTTCAGGCTGGCTTCAATCGCAGCCACGAGTTCCGAATCCTTTGCGATACGCGGAAGAGCCCGCTGAGGGTCGGAAAGATGTCGAGCACCAACAGGTACAAAGCTTGCAAGGTCTGGGAATGAGGCCAACGCGGTTGCAGTCATTTCGGTGACCTAAGCGTAGCGAAAGAAGGTCACACATTCAAGAGCTGCCTGTTTACTGCTGGTTTTCTTTAGGGCGTCCGCCGCGCCCGTATTTCCAGATAACCTTCTTCGTCATTTGCGCTTCTCGATGAACTCGTCGATGGCCCGTCGAATTAGTTCAGAGATTCCCAGCCCTGAAGCCTTCGAAATCTTCGCCAGCGCCGCCGCCTGCTGAACCGTCAGCCAGAGAGTGGTGCGTTTCACTGGTCACCGCCGTTCTGCCGCTCTTTGGCTGCCCGCCTGAAGCCCGCCAGCGCCACTCTGGTACTTGCTCTGCGCTCGCACTGCTTCGCCCAGAACGACGGGCTGAACCGCTCCATCTGTCGGATGCTCGCCCGAATCCGCCGCCAGTCTGTACACCATTCAGGCTCGTACTCGTCTTCGACGATGCCCAGCCTTTTTTTCTCGCAGTGTATGCACTTCACGCCGTCACCACCTATGACTTAAGCATATGCCTAAACGACATACATCGAAAGAGCACAAACGTCACGGGCGAAGAAAAGGCGAATTATGCTACACTGCTCACCGTGGATGAGGGCCGCAAGCGCGTTTTGCTGATTGCCGCGAGCATTCTCGCTGCGCGGAAACTGGCACAGTACGAAGGCGGGGCAAGAGTGCCCGCGACCATCATGGCAATTGAAAACGCGGTGCGCTGGGCGGAACAGATTCTGCGCGTCATCGACGAACGATGGCCTATGAAAACGCGAATGCGTGTGGAACCCGAGTCCTGCAAAACGGGTAAGGTGCTAGACCACCTGCAAATGAACTAAACTCACTACGCAACGGGGCAAGAGTAACTCACGTTGGAGGTCATCGAAGATGGACCGTCTCCCGTTAGGATTGCGTCAAGTTCTTGAGTCGGGCGACTGTGTTTTGTTTATCGGAGCGGGTGTCGGGGCGCACTTAAAGAAACCCGACGGAAAGACTGCACCTGACGGCAGTACGTTAGCTAAGGAATTGATAGCGCATTTCGGACTTCCTGCCACCTCCACCGACTTGGCGAAAGTTGCCGAGCTTGTTGAAATCAGGAAAGACCGCAATCAGCTGGACGCTTTTCTCAAGAAAACTCTTGCCGACGTAGAGCCAGACGAAGTATTCCGCTGGCTGACAACCTTCCGCTGGAGGGCGATATTCACGACAAATTACGATCGGGGCATCGAACGTGCGTATGATCTAAATCCCAACACTCCTCAGACCCCAATCTCACTCTCCGTCACAGCAGAGCTACAGCAGACCGACCCGCGTGTCCAAGTTCCGATATACCATCTGCACGGTTCGTTATATGGCCCTAATCCTTCACACATTGTCATCACTCAGACCGATTACGCTCGGTACAAAGAGAGGCGCAGGATGCTATGGGAGCGACTCAAACTAGAGTTTGCGACCTCTACGTTCCTGTACATCGGTTATTCAGGTCGCGACCCGAATTGGCAACTTGTGCTCGATGAACTGACACAGGAGTTTCTCCCGTCAGAACTGCCCCATTCCTATCGGCTCGATCCTTTCGCAGATGACATTGATGTCGAGATTCTCAAGAGCAGGAATCTCGAAACGCTCCGCGTTAACCTTGCTGAATTTCAAGCGCTCGTGAAAGCAGAAATCGGCGATTTCAGGCAAGACCCTGATGCTCTGAAAAAGTATGAGAAGCACGTGCCTGCTGATCTTCAATTTGCCTTTGAAAAGAGCGCCGCCGCGCTGTTGAGATTTCTGAACTCATGGATCTATGTCAACGCAGCCAATTTCCATGAAAAGTCGAATGTAGACAAATTCCTAGAAGGAGACAAACCTTCTTGGTCGCTAGTTGGAGAATCAATTCCTTTCGAGAGGGACATCGAAGAGGAGATGTGGGAGAACATCCTTGAGTTTGGGACTAACCCAAAAGCCAAGAGCAAAGCCATTGCTCTGCTTGCGCCTGCTGGATTCGGCGTCACAACATTATTGATGACTTTAGCGGCTAACGTCGTCGCCGCAAAATTAGGTCCAGTATTCATGCTCCGTGACGGTGCACAGGTGCTAGAAGGAGACGTGGCTTTTGCCGCGACGTTGTTTCCTGGCATCGCTTCTTTCTTCTTTGTTGACCAAGCACGCGAGCACGCGATAGCGCTGAACACAGCGTTGTTGCAGCAGCGTCAAACCGACAGCAGTTGCCTATTTGTGATTGGTGAGCGAAAGAATGAGTGGCGACTTGCTAGATCACGAATGAAAGTCGATGAATATGAACTAGAACCACTGTCAGATGCCGAGATTGACCGACTTCTCGACTATCTGGCGAAACAAGATGCGCTTGGAAAATTGGCTGAGTTGGAGCGTGCCTTCCAGTTCGCGATTGTCAAGGGTAAGCACGAAAAGCAACTGTTGGTAGCTTTGCGTGAAGCAACGGAGGGCATCGGTTTTGACGCAATAATTGAGAATGAGTATAGGGGTATTTTCGACAAAGACTCGCAAGAGAGCAGCGGGTTAGCAAAAGATGTGTATTTGCTGACGGCGTGCTTCCATCAGCAAGGCATCTTCATCAGGGACAACCTGCTCGCTGAAATTCTAAGGCGACAACTGACAGACCTTTATGCTTTGTTAGGCGATGCGCTCGAAGGCCTCGTCACGTTCGAAGAGACTGATGTCGCACGCGGAGAATATGCGGCACGCACTCGCCATCGAACGATTGCAGAAATCGTATGGAAGAGATGTGGGTTGCCAGCCACTAAAGAATCGCTGTTGCAATCAGCGATGGAGAAACTCAACCTGTCTTATCGTTTGGACAATATTATTTTCGAGAAATTTGTTCGTAACGACGAAATTGTCGAGACGTTTCAGACTTTAGATGGGAAAATTCGTTTCTTCGAAACCGCGTATAAACGAGATCCAAATAATCCGTACGTATTGCAACACTTCGCACGGATGCTATTACGAGAAAAACGCACGAGCTTGGCCTTGGCTCAAATCAACGCAGCCCTGCAAATGGATAACAAGTCTCGTGTCCTGCACCACACGAAAGGTACGATTCTGGCAGACCTCGCCATCTCAGTCGATAACGAGGACGTTGGCAGAAAGTGGATGCAACAAAGCGAGCACGAATTCAGAACCTGCATTGCGATGAACGCAGCTGATGACTACTCATATGTAGGGTTAGCCTCCTTATTTTTGGAATGGGGTAAGAGAGTCGTGGGCGCAGATGAAGCTTCTGATTATATTACGAAGAGCGAGCACACCATTTCGGAAGGTTTGCGGGTGGTGAAACAACGTGAAGCGCTTCTTATAGTGTCCTCTGAGGTCCAGAGATGGCTTGAAAACGAACCTTCCCGACTAGCCAAACTAAGGATGGCGGTAACCGAGGGCGGTAGCACTGCGGTGATTCCCCGATACCTACTGGGCCGCGCCTACAGAAAGGGCGGGGAGCCAGCTAAGTGCATCGAAGTGCTAGACCCTATCGTCAAATCACAATTTGGCGAATTTCGGTCAGCCATAGAATACGTTCGAGCCATGCTCGATTTGGGAGAGTCATTTTCGAAGTGCGCAGCTGTTCTGTCTCTGAGCCAGCTTGACGGAGTCACTAGTCCAGCATATGTCAGCTTGCTTGGCGGTCTATTATTCATGGATGGCAAGACTGGTGAAGCGACTAGAGTATTTGACGAATCCGTCAAGCAGGGATTTTCGTTCGAAGAGAGGAACTTCTTAAACTTTCGGCCTCATGATCCTGCGAATCCAGTTGCCCCAATTCGGCTAACAGGACGAGTTGTTACGGTTAAACCAGGATACGTGTTCATCCAGCATGATACCTACCCTGATTTCATGAGCCGCTCGACTAGAGTTAGAGACACGATCTTGCAGAAGGGCAGTCAAGTGACATTTGAGCCTGCGTTTTGTGCGAAAGGCCCAAACGGGACGAGAGTGCAGTTGTTATAAAACAAATTCAGTAGCCTTTCCGACACGACGAAGTCGTGAATCACAGGCTTGTGCTGCATCTGGTGGAGCGGTCCAACGTGGCAGCGCTCAGGCTGAAACGGCTAGCGAAGGCAGGTTCCTGAAGGCTACACGTCGCTGTTTGGAGCAACTAGAGCGCGTGGGCTGCGTCGGCGTGAGCGGTGACAGGCTCGCGCTGATGCGCTATCATTCCAGTCGCACGAAAGGAGCGCACTGATATGACACCACCGCCGATTAGCAAAGAAGGCACAATTATCAGCCTGCTTCGAAGAAATCGTCGCACTTCTCAAAGAGATTTCGCACCAGCAGAGCCTGTGACGGTTCGAGAAAAGGCCGCGCCGCGAAGCCGTGGGCGGTAAGGTTTCGGTAAGGTCTTGCTTAACTTCGTTACCTTTTGTGACTTTGGAAACGGCTATAAATGCAATAACTTACGTGTTTGCAACACTGGCAGGTCATCCGCTGCGCCACCCAAAATCAGGTGCAAAATCGACTTTTTCCACAAGGGCTAAAGCGATGCTCTGATACGAATCACAACTCATTATGAAAATCGAATCCGTAACTCTGCGTGAAATTCATATGCCACTCGTGCATTTTTTTGAAACGAGCTTTGGCCGCGTGTATAGCCGCCGCATCCTGCTGGTGAGTGTCCAGGTCGATGGAGTGCGCGGGTGGGGCGAGTGCGTCGCCGGGGAAGATCCGTTTTACAGCCCGGAATGGACCGAAACCGCGTGGCCAACGATCAAGCAGTATCTGGCGCCGCTGCTGCTGCAGGGTGAGCTGTCCGCTGGCCGGGACTGTGCGGTGCGGTTTGCCAGAGTACGCGGCCACCGCATGGCGAAAGCCGCGCTCGAAAATGCGGTGTGGGACGCGGAGGCGCGGCAGAGACAACTGCCGCTCTGGAAGTTGTTGGGAGGAACGCGGCGCGAGATTGCCTGCGGCGTTTCGATCGGAATTCAGGACTCGCCGGAACAACTTTTGCAAAAGGTCGAAACTGAGTTGGCGGCGGGATACCGTCGGATCAAGATCAAGGTGAAGCCGGGATGGGATCTGAATGTGCTGGAGAAGATCCGCGCCCGCTGGGCCGATATCGTTCTCAGTGTGGACGCGAATTCCGCCTACACGCTCGATCAGCTTGAGCATCTGCGCAAGTTCGACGAGTTCAATTTGCTCATGATCGAGCAGCCGTTGTGGAATGATGAAATCTATCTTCACGCGCGGCTGCAAAAAGCCATCCAGACGGCGATCTGTCTGGACGAATCCATTCTGAACGCGAGGGGCGCCGATTTTGCGCTCGAGATCGGAGCCTGCCGGATCGTCAATATTAAGGTCGGCCGCGTGGGCGGCTTCAGCGAGGCGAAGAAAATCCACGATGTCGCGCTCGAGCACCAGGTTCCGGTGTGGTGCGGCGGGATGCTGGAATCGGGAGTGGGACGCGGGCACAACATCGCATTGTCGACGCTAGAGAATTTCCGATTGCCGGGAGATGTGTCTTCATCGAAGCGTTATTGGAAAGAGGACATCATCGAGCCCGAAGTGGAAGTCCGCGGCGATGGGATGATCGCCGTCAGTGATGCGGCCGGGACGGGCTACCAGGTGCGCGAAGATCTGGTCGAGAAGTTCACCGTGCGCGAAGAAACGTTTCGCGCGGGGAAGTAAAAGGGGCGTTCTTCCCTAGAGACGCGGCTTGCCTCGTCTCTAGAGGCGGCGCAAGGGAGGACGGGGCAAGCCGCGTCTCTACATGGGTGTTCACGGAGGATTCTTCCTTCTTCAGCAGTTCCAGTGCCTGGGCGAACGTCAGGTCCGAAGGGACCCGCTTGAAGCCGCTGAAGATCTCCGTCGAACGGATGGAGAGACTTTTGAACAGAAGGATCTTTCCGGTAAAGTTTATGCTCATGCTTGAAATTTCCCATACATTGTCCTCGAGCTCCTGCTGCTGAACCGTGAAGCGGCCGCCGGGGTTGAGGTGTCCGAGAATTCCCCACCCGAATCCGACTTCCTTGAAGAGCGTGCCGTCGATGACGGCGAGACGGTAATGGGCGGCGTCCACCAACACGTAGCCCTGCATACCGGTCAAGACCTCTTCTACGTGCGAGGGCGGCTGGTAGTGGAGATTGGGCCGGAACTTCAATTTGACCAGAGTCTCGCCGGCGCGGCCCATGCCCTCCGAGCCCGGTTCTTCTCCGGCGTAGTCAAAGAGGAAGGCATCCGGAAGCGCGCGCACGATGCGCAAAGTGCGCTCGGCGCTCGCGCGCTCCTGTTCGCGCTTCTTTTTCAGTTCGTCGGGATGGCTGATGAAGCGCTCAACCCGAGCCTCTTCCGCATGGCGCTGTTCGGGAGTCAGAAGTTTGCCGTTGTAGGCAATCACCAAGCCGGCAGTAGCCTCCCTGGTTTCGACATAGAGCCGGGTGGTGGATTCCTGAGGCGTGGTCTTGGTACCGCGAAATAGGAAGCGGGCGCTGTCGTCATCGGCCGCCTTGATTTCGTTCTGTACTGTTTTGCGCACCAGTTCCACCGGATCCCGATAGGAGGAAACTACGGCTGGCTGCCCAGCAAAACTGGCGGCGGTCAGCAGCAGAATCCAAGCGCCGGCGTGGGCGATGGAGTGAGCGAGGGAGTTGCGCGAGATGGATTTGACGACCGCCATGACCGGAGCGAGCACGTTGACCCCGTTTAGACCATGGTAGCAAACAGGGGTTGCCTCTGGGTGAAGCTGTGCTTCCGGCCGCTAACTCTAAGCTCCTGTTGGAGAATGATTTCCGGTTACTGCTTCGAGCCGCGAGCGGGCGGATGATTTACAATCGGTGTATTCGCGGCAAACAGAGCGCGACGAGATGGAGGCTAAAGCATGGATGCTCCGAAGACCGGAGAGTTTGCCCACATTGGCAAGTCGGTGGTGATTAAGGGAGAGGTGTCGGGCTCCGAAGACTTGTACGTGGATGGCAGCGTCGAAGGAAAAATTGAGCTCCGCAACCACAGCCTGACCGTCGGGCCGAATGGAAATATCAAGGCCGACGTCACCGCCAAGGCGGTGGTGATTCAGGGCCGGTTGGATGGGTCGGTGAATGCCTCGGATCGCGTGGAGTTGCGAAAGGCGGCGGTGGTAAACGGCGACGTCACCACGCAGCGCATCGCCATTGAAGAGGGCGCCTTCCTGAAAGGGAAGGTTGATATTCAGAAAGAGGCCGGAAAAGCGGCGGGGCTCGCCTCTTCGTAGGCAAGGGCGGGCGCAGGGTTCGATGGCATCTGTTTCTGACAACGTAATGAAATTCTTTCGGAGCTCTTCGAAGACGACCGCGGGTCCCGCGGTCCCACGGAAGATAACCCGCCGGTCGAGCGGCATGGGAGAGATTTCGCGGCTGTTGAATTCGCAGGAGGCGCTGTGCGTGCTCGACATGGGCGCGACCTCCGCCAATAACATCCGCTTTTTTACCAGCAAGGGACACAAGAATTACAGCGAAGATCTGTTGCGGTCGTCGCTCGAACCCGCGCTGCGCATTCAGGACAGCGAAGGAAACTCGGTTGTGGACAGCAAGAAGTTCCTGGACGAGAACCTGGTGTATGCGAACGCTCAGTTCGACGTGGTGCTGTGCTGGAATCTGCCGGATTACATGGAAGAGAGCCTGGTGAAGCCGACCATCGACCGTTTGTGGTCGGTGATGAAGCCGGGCGGACTACTACTGGCATTCTTTCACACTCGCGACGCGGGCCCGGACACGACCTGCTATCGCTATCATGTCACCGGCACCGACATGCTGGAGATACAAGAAGTGAAGTTCGTGCCGCCGGGGCGTCCCGCGTCTGACAAGCAGTCCCCGCGCCTGCAGCGGGTGTTCAACAACCGGCACATTGAAAACCTTTTTCGGGATTTCGCTTCGATTAAATTTTTCCTGGCGCGCGATGCGATTCGGGAAGTGCTGGTGGTGCGCTAGGAAACAAAGTTGGTGGAGCGCCGTGCGCCCCGCCCGGCCTTCCGACACATGACTTATCGCGGGTTGGACAAACACGTTGGACATGTCTTCGAGTGAGACAGGCGAGCTTTGTGAGCCTGTTCGTATGCTTCCATTTTCTCTTTCTGCTGCTTTCTGTTAGCTCTGTCCGATGGCTTTGGTTTGATCTCGTTGCGGAACAGATGAGAAGTCCATGCGGTGTGGGCGCGGGTTTCGCGAGCTTGAAGTTCTTTGTAGGCGGCACATTCCGACTCAGCCATGGCACGATGATAATTGAAAGTGTTGCCGCTGCCGAGACGCGGCAAGCCGCGTCTCTACGACGAGGTTTCCCGGTGGCCTCCTGTTTTCACGGTCTCTTGTTACTATGTAGAGTCAGGCATCGGTTCCGCGCGACGTTTTCCCGCCAACCCCGCCAGGTCCGGAAGGAAGCAACGGTAACGGGCTCTTTCGTGTGCAGTGGAGCGCCGGTGCCTGGCTTTTCTTGTCTGTTGCGCTGCCGTGGAGCTACGGATACTTCGCCCGTTTAGTTTTAGGGTGGCCGGGCGGGACGCCCGGCTCTCCACTAACTGGTTCTCGTTGCGGCTTTTTCGTCATGACTAAGCGTCTCTACTACGACAGTTCGGAAGTGCACGAATTCGATTCCGTGATCGAAGAAGTCGCCCCTGCCTCCGCTGAGCAATCGCGCCCCGCCATCATCCTCCGGGAAACCGCGTTCTATCCCGCCAGCGGCGGGCAGGTTCACGACACCGGATGGCTGACGCTCGAAGGGGCCGAGCGCTTGCGGGTAGCGGAGGTTGCGGATACGGAAGACGGCAGGATTCTGCACTACCTGGAAGCGCCGCCGAAGCTGCCGGTTGCGGGCGTCAGGGTCCGCGGCAGCATTGATCGGGAACGCCGCCGCGACCACATGCAGCAACACTCCGGGCAGCATGTTCTCTCGGCAGCTTTTGTTGAGCTTTACCAGTCGCCGACCGTCTCGTTCCACATGGGCGAAGACTATTGCTCGATTGATCTGGCGACGCCGTCGGTAAGTTCCGCGCAGATTGCTGGGGCCGAGAAGCGAGCCAATGAGGTTGTGTTTGAGAACCGTCCGGTGCAGATTCGTTACGTTTCGCGCGCGGAAGCGGAGAAGCTTGGCCTGCGCAAACTGCCTCCGGCGGAGCATGACGAGCTGCGGCTGGTCGAGATCGCGGAGTTCGATTTGTCGGCTTGCGGTGGAACGCACGTGGACACCACCGGGCAGATCGGGTCGATCCTGCTGCGGAAGACCGAGAGAGTGCGACAGGGAACGCGAGTGGAGTTTGTCTGCGGCGGCCGTGCGGTTCGCATGGCGCGCCGCGACTACGGTGCCCTCAGCGAGGCCTCCGCGCTATTCTCGGCGAAGCTCTGGGATGTGCCGGAGCAGATTCGCAAGAGTGTCGAAGAGAGCAAGCTGTTGCGCAAGCAAAAGGACGATGCGGTCGAGCAGCTCGCCGAGCTTATGGCCTTGGCCGCGCTCCATAGTCAGCCGGAGAGGAAAGGGCGGAAGGTAATCGTGAAGGCGTTTTCCGACCGCGACATCAGCTTCGCGAAACTGTTTGCGCAGAAGGTGACTCGAACCGCGACGCCGGCCGTCGCGCTGGTGGCGAGCACAGTCAATACGGCGGGTCTGGTTTTCGCGCAGACTGCGGCCGGCACCGCTGATATGGGAGCGTTACTCAAGCAGATTTTGTCGTCCGTCGGAGGACGCGGCGGCGGCGGCCGCGATTTCGCTCAGGGTGGAGTCCCGGCGGGCTGCAATGTCGAGCAGCTTTTGCAGCAGGCGGCGGGTACAATCGGAAGTTGATCCCTTACGACGCACCATTTTTCGCGAAGAAAGTCATTCGGTGGAGAGAGGGCGTCTCGCGCGCGGCAGTTGAGCGGCCCGGCGGGACGCCCGGCTCTCCACCAGCAAGCTCATTCGATGCTGGAACCGCGGCTGATACTCGTCAACCTCCTGATCAAGCTGGGCGTGGCCGCGGCCGTGTCGAGCGCGCTGGTGCGCTCCAAAGAATTCAAGAGTCTGATCTTCCGTGAGCAGCGCGAACCCCGGCACAAAATTTACCTGGCGTTTTGGATGGCGATCCCGATCGCGCTTGGCGTCTGGATACGATGCAGCGTCAAGAGTTTCAGCGCCGGCGACTTGTCGCTCGAAACAGCACTGCTGCTGGGCGTGATCGGCGGGCGCCTGTCGGGAGGGCTCGGCGGAGCGCTGATCTCGCTGCCTGCAGTCGTGTATGGCGAGTGGGCGAGCTTGCCATTGAATGTGCTCGCCGGGATTATTGCCGGACAGTTGCGCCGGGTCGCGCCCGAGCAGGAAGATATCTGGTCGTTCTCGCCATTTATCGACCTCACCCTCTATCGCATGATTCGGCGCAATCTGCCGAGGCCGCGCGTGTTTGATTGGCAGATCACTTTTTTCGCCACCATCGTGGGCTTGCGTTTCCTGCAGACGCAGATCTGGCACTTCTGGCCGAACTCCATCTTCAGCCTGGAAAGCCCTGGCCTGTGGGCGGAGGGTGGCGGAGGAACTCTGAACGGGTATTTGGTCGAGTGCGCTATCTACCTTACGGTAATCGTGGTGGTGGGCACGGAACTGAAAATCTTCAACAGCGTCCGCATCCAGATCAAACTGGAAGAACAGGAACGGCTGCTGCTGCAGGCGCGCATGGCGGCGTTGCAGAATCAAATCAACCCGCACTTCCTGTTCAACACGCTGAATTCCATTTCGTCGCTGGTGCGCTTCGATCCCGATACGGCGCGGGAAATGATCCTGAAACTCGCTACCATTCTTCGCCGCCTGCTGCACAGTACGGATTCGTTCGTGCCGCTGCGGGAGGAAGTGGAGTTCATCGACAATTATCTGGACATTGAAGTCGTACGTTTTGGACGGGACAAGCTCAAGGTGATCAAGGATCTCGATCCGGCGTCTCTTGAAGCCATGGTGCCCAGCATGTTGCTGCAGCCGCTGGTCGAAAACTGCATCAAGCACGGACTCTCTCCGAAGGTCGAGGGCGGCAGCATTACGCTGCGCAGCCGCGTGATCAAATCGCGGCTTGTGGTCGAGGTGGAAGATGACGGCGTGGGGATGGGAGCGGCGCAAATGCTCGAACGCCCCGATGGTTTTGGGGGCATCGGGATCGGCATGGCTAATGTTGCGGAACGGCTGAAGGTGCTGTATGAAGATACCGCCAAGATGATGATCGAGAACCGCGAAGGCGGCGGGACGCTGATCCGGCTGCGGCTGCCCATTTTGCCGAATCCGGAAGAGCTTATGACGACCTCGGCGATTGCTCCAGCACCTTTCGGTAAAAGCCTTCGTAAAGCGGAATGATCTTGCTGGAACAGTATTTTTCTTTGGCGCCGGCTCGCGCCCGTTTACCCATTGCCCGCAAGGCCGATTCATTGCTCAGGAGATCGATAGCGTAACCTGCCATGGTGTCCACGTCGCCGACGTCGGCCATGTAGCCGGATACGCCGTGCTCGATCACTTCCGGCACCCCTCCGGTGCGGGTGGTGATCGGAACGACTTCACAGGCCATTCCTTCGAGTGCGGCGAGTCCGAACGATTCCAGCTCGCTCGGCATCAACATTACATCTGAGATGGCGAGTTTTTCGCGAATCTGATCCTGCTTCCCAAGAAACAGAACGTGCTCGTGAATGCCTTTTTGCACGGCCAGCCACTCGGCCTGGGAACGATCGGGCCCGTCGCCAATCAGCAAGAGCTTGGACGGGATCTTCTTGTGCACGCGATCGAAGATTTCGATCACATCCAGCACGCGCTTCACGGGCCGGAAGTTGGAGAGGTGCACGAGCAACCGCTCGTCGTTGGACACATACTCGCTGCGCTTTTCCACCCACTCCGGCTTGCGCAGGTATTCGTCGCAGTTCACGAAGTTCGGAATCACCTCGATGTGCTTCTTGATGTCGAAAATACTAATGGTACGGTTGCGCAGATATTGCGAGATTGCGGTCACGCCATCGCTCTGCTCGATGGAAAACCGCGTAATCGGAAGATAGGAGCGGTCGAGCCCGACCAGAGTGATGTCGGTGCCGTGCAGGGTTGTGACAAAGGGTAAATTCTTCCGAGGCGGAGTTGCCGCCAGCATTTGCTTGGCCAGCATCGCGCTGACCGAGTGCGGGATCGCGTAGTGCACGTGCAATAAATCGAGTTCGTAGAGCTGCGAGACTTCCGCCATGCGCGTCGCCAACGCCAGATCGTAAGGAGGATATTCAAACAGCGGATATCGAGTAACCTCAACCTCGTGATAGTGAATGTTAGGTTCCGGCCCGGTCAGACGAATGGGCTGCGAATAGGAGATAAAATGAATCTCGTGGCCCCGGCGGGCGAGTTCAAGCCCCAGTTCGGTGGCGACAACCCCACTGCCACCATAGGTTGGATAGCAGGTTATGCCAATCTTCATGCGCCTCCCACGATATATCATCATTGGATTCGCCGGAAGGGCGGGGGATGCAGGAGGAGGCGGTCAAGGCAACTGGGGGGCGCCTTGCTTGCCCAATTTTGGGGTGGCCGGGCGGGGACGCCCGGCGCTCCATCGGGAAGGCTGTTAATCCTTGCTTGGCTTCTTCGACGTCAGGTCGCAGGCCTGTCTGATTCGATCCAGATTCAGCCCGCTGGGAGAGAACTCCGCGATCTGCCGGCCGCTCCGCGTTGGGAGTTCCACGTTGAAAACCTGGGCTCCGATCATCCCCCGAACCGTGCCTTTGTCCATGGAGAGGAAGTGGCCGCGCATCCAGTTCCAGCCTTTGAAATAGTGGGTGTCGTCAATGCGGACCATCACCTGCAACTGGGGCTGTCCCCAGAAGCCCGGGCGGTTCGGTGGAGGCAGCCTGACTCCGGGATTGAAGTCCGCAAGCTTCAGCTTGCCGTTACTGCAAAACAGCACCACTCTGGGCTTGTAGTCCGGGTCTTCGCGAAAATAATTATTCGACCGAAGCTCAAAGCGCACATCGTTCGCGCCCGTCATCTTGTCGGTAGAGTGGAACTCCAGCCATTTTCCGCCGGCGCTGATGCCGTCCGATTCGCCCTGATAAGGACTCATAGCGCCATTCTGGGCGGATGCCAACGCTGCCGCGCCGACCACGAAGAATAAAAGAGCGGCTCTTGCGGCGAACCCGGAACCGATTGTTTCACGAAATATACGCGATACTTTCAAGATCTCCTCCCGACAAGTCACTCCCACATATTATTATTGAACCCCGAAGCTGCCGAAAAGTTGTATGTAAATGTTTGTAAGCATTGGAAGCACCGCGTCGGACAAGAGAATGTTTCGTGGTGCATGATCAGAAAAGAGTATCGGAGCCGACAAGCAGGCTACCGTTCTCAAGGAGCCTTCTTCGATGAACATAGTCGAGCCAGACTGGCCTGCCTTGCCTCTGGAACAGTGGGAAGCCACGTATCGCACGCTGCATATGTGGACGCAGATTGTCGGCAAAATCCGGCTGGCCCTCACCCCGCTGGAAAACCACTGGTGGAATACTGCGCTCTATGTGAATACGCGAGGTTTGACGACTTCACCGATTCCGTATCATGGGGGCGCGTTTGAAATCCAGTTCGACTTTGTCAACCACTGCCTGGAAATTCGAACGGGACGGGGCATAGACCCGTCACCACACAAGACGTCTGCCCGCATATCCGACGGTGGGCGTGCTTTGACGCTTTCCCCAAAATCGGTTGCCGCCTTTTATCGAGAGCTATTTGCGTTGTTGCATGGGGTTGGCATTGACGTCCAAATCAACCCCAAGCCGCAGGAAGTTCCCAATCCGATTCCTCTGGATCAGGATGACACTCATGCATCCTACGACCCAGAATATGCAAACCGCTTATGGCGCATCCTGCTGTCGACGGACATGGTGTTGCAGGAGTTTCGCGCGCGATTCATCGGCAAGTCGAGCCCGGTGCACTTTTTTTGGGGGAGCTTCGATTTGTGTTGCACACGCTTTAGCGGACGCCGCGCTCCTCTGCGAAGGGGCATCGTCACGTCTGAAGCCTACTCCCACGAATGCAGCAGTGTCGGCTGGTGGCCGGGCGGCGGCGACGTGGGGGGACCGGCGTTCTACGCCTACACGGCTCCTGAACCGCCGGGCTGTGGCGAGCAACCGGTTCGGCCGCCGGGTGTGTTGTATCCAAGCAAGCTGCGCGAGTTCTTGCTGATGTATGACGATGTGCGCCGCTCGACGTCTCCGCGTGACGAAATTTTGGAGTTTGCGCAGAGCACTTATGAGGCCGGAGCGAATCTTGCGGGGTGGGACCGAGTTCTGCTCGAACGAAGACAGCCGTCTTGAGCGTACGGCGCACCGGCCAGGGGAGAGATCGACCGCGCGCCGAGCCTGAACCGTCACCCGGCGGGGTGCTCGCCGTTGAGGTCGGCTACGAAAGCGCTACGCAATTCAATCGCGAATACAGTCGTTTCTGGTCGGCCAACCTCCGATGCGAGATATTCGAGCGCTTCTTTCCCCGGATGTTCCGAAACTTGAATTGGTCGGAAAGAGCGCGTCCTCGGGTCGGAACCGGGTCAGTTAGTGTAATCGCGATTTGGACGAAGTCGCTGGCGCGACGGACGCTATCGCGTGTTCTTCGCGCAGCTATTTTCTCCGAAGCCACAGTTGGTTTTTGGGTGATAATAGTGCCCGCCGTGCTGCCCATGAGTTGCTTGTCAATCCGGGTTCGGCCACTCCTGAGGCGATCAAACGGCGAAACGGCCATTGAATACCCATTAACAATCATGTGACCGGCCCGCGTCCGCCGCAAACGCCAGCG
>Ga0210402_10001079_pt1 | contig 28885 bp, 23 predicted proteins | sample IncBWC7MmetaG_FD_161055 | JGI IMG/M metagenome (GOLD analysis project Ga0210402, IMG submission 161055) | Forest soil microbial communities from Barre Woods Harvard Forest LTER site, Petersham, Massachusetts, United States - Inc-BW-C-7-M | ecosystem: Environmental > Terrestrial > Soil >...
AACTCCTTATAGGTGATCCTACGCCCTCTCGTTGAGCGCAGCAAATCGTTGACGCGCTCGCCTTCGCCCTGTTTCCGGCTATTCCAGCGGTACGCAAACATCTGCAAGTAGCGGTCTAAATGCTTCGGGCTGGCCTTGTGGTATGTGCCGACCATCGTGCGCTTGAAGTGGCTGAAGGCGCCTTCAACGCGGTTCGTAGTGACGTCGCCGTCCACATACTGACCTAGCGCATGCGTGATGTACGAATGCGCGTAGGACATACTCATCCATGCGTAGTTGGAACTCTCGTCGGTATGAATTCGGCTATGGCGCTCGACGTTGGCAACGATAAGGGGAACCGTGGTCTTTAGCTTCGTGTTGGGGATATAGGCTAGGCGAAGATCGCCACCGCGCTCTTGCATCCCAAAGACGATCTTCTTCGCTTCGCTGTAGTGGTTGCCGCCCGTGCCAGGACGCTTGCTCGCGTGCTGGAACCTCGGCTTCGGCGCGACGTAGCACTCGTCGATTTCGATCGTGCCGCTCAATGGCGCGTTGAATTCGACCGTCATCGCAGCGTTGCGGATACGGTGCAGCATGAACCATGCGGTCTTTTGCGTGACACCTACATCCTTCGCGAGCTGCATCGAGCTGATGCCCTTCTTATGGGACGTCATCAGGAAGATCGCCTCGAACCACTTCATCAGGCTGATTTTGCTATCCTCGAAAATGGTCCCATTGCGGACGGTGAACTTCTTGAGGCAGCCCCGGCATTTGTGGGTGTTGTTCTTGAGCGTGTAGTGCTTATCCACTACGCTACAGTGAGGGCAGCCGATCTTGTTCTCGTCGGGCCAGCGGAGGGCGCGGAAGTGGTTGATGCACGCGTCCTCGGTCGGGAAGGCGTGACGCATATCTGATAGACTTTTGAAGGACTTAAGCATGATCGGGCTCCTAGTGATTCAAGTATAGGTGCCTTTTCTTGTCCTGTCAAGTATATAATTGCCGAGAACACTAGCGTCGAACGATCGTTCTATGCAATAATGGGCCGTCCTGACCACCAAAGAAGCCAACCATGAGCCTCTCTCTCGCAAAATCCAACGAAATGAATGCTATGGACGACAACAAGAGCAAAGCGCTTATCGCCGCGCTGGCACAGATCGAAAAGCAGTTCGGCAAGGGCTCGATCATGAAGATGGGCGAGGCTCAGGTCCAGAACGATCTGCAGGTCGTGTCGACCGGATCGCTCGGCCTGGATATCGCGCTCGGTGTCGGCGGCTTGCCGCGCGGGCGTGTGGTCGAGGTCTATGGTCCCGAGTCATCGGGCAAGACGACGCTCTGCCTTCAGGTGGTGGCGCAGGTGCAAAAGGCCGGCGGGGTGGCCGCCTATATCGACGCCGAGAACGCGCTCGATCCGGTCTATGCCGGCAAGCTCGGGGTGAACGTCGGCGAGATGCTCATATCGCAGCCGGACACGGGCGAGCAGGGCCTGGAAATCGCCGACATGCTGGTGCGTTCGGGCGGAGTCGACATCATTGTCATCGACTCGGTTGCCGCGCTGGTGCCCAAGGCGGAAATCGAAGGCGAAATGGGCGACCAGCTTCCCGGACTGCAGGCCCGGCTCATGAGTCAGGCGCTGCGCAAGCTGACGTCGAACATCAAGCGCGCCAATGTTCTGGTCATTTTCATCAATCAGATCCGGATGAAGATCGGAGTGATGTTCGGCAACCCGGAGACGACCACCGGCGGTAACGCGCTCAAGTTCTATGCTTCAGTCCGGCTCGACATCCGCCGCATCGGCGCGATCAAGCGCGGTGAGGAAGTCGTCGGCAACGAAACGCGGGTCAAGGTGGTGAAGAATAAGATCGCACCGCCGTTTCGCGAGGCGCTTTTCGATATTCTCTACGGTGAAGGTATTTCTCGTGAGGGCGAAATCGTCGAGCTTGGCGTGGCGCATAACATCATCGAGAAATCCGGCGCGTGGTACGCGTACAACGGCGACAAGATCGGCCAAGGCAAGGACAACACCCGCGAGTGGCTGAGAGAGCATGGTGACATCGCGGCAGAGATCGAGGCCAAGATCCGCGCCGTAGTCGGCGTTCCGGTAGCCACTGGACGTAGCGCGGCTCCGGTCGACGAGTAATGTTGCGTGTCGCTTGGTCACGCGCACCCTTAGGGCGCAAGCGATCCGGCTGCTCGCACGGCGTGAGTACGCACGCGCCGAACTGGAATCGAGGCTGGTAACCGCCGGCGCTGACCTGGCTGCGGTTCGCGATGTACTGGACGATTTGGGCGTTCAGGGTCTGCTTTCCGATCAGCGTTTCGCGCACGCCGTCGTCAGCCAAAAGGCCGGGCGCTACAGTCGCCGCAGCATTGCCGGAGGACTGAAGGCAAAGGGGGTCGCGTCCGGCGATATCGACGATGCCCTGCGCGAAGCAGATCTCGACGATGATGCCGCGCTCCTAGCTTTGTGGCAGCGGCGTTACGGGGAGCTGCCTGCCAGCGATCGCGAAAAAGCGCGCCAAGTGCGCTATTTGCAGGCCCGGGGCTTTTCGATGTCGGCCATCCTGAAGCTATTGCGCAGTCCACCGAAATAAGCGCCGGAATGACAGGGTAGCTGTGCTAACATATTGAATTCAAAGAGTGTCAGAAGCTTTCCCCCTGTCCTCTTGATCTCGACGCCCCCGTCGCCACTTAAGCTTCGCGCCCGCATGAAATCCGCCGACATCCGCCGCAAGTTCCTCGAGTACTTCGCCTCGAACGGCCACACCATTGTCCCGTCGGCGTCGCTGGTTCCCGCCAACGACCCGACGCTGTTGTTTACCAACAGCGGCATGGTCCAGTTCAAGGATGTCTTCCTCGGCACCGATCGGCGCAGTTATGTCCGCGCGGCGGACGTGCAGCGTTGCCTGCGCGCGGGAGGGAAGCACAACGATCTCGAGAACGTCGGCTACACCGCACGGCATCACACCTTCTTCGAGATGCTCGGTAACTGGTCGTTCGGCGACTACTTCAAATCCGAAGCGATCAGGTACGCGTGGGAATTGCTGACTCAGGTATACCGATTGCCGCCGGAAAAGCTCTGGGTCACCGTCTACCATACCGACGACGAGGCCTACGATGTCTGGGCCAATGAAATCGGCGTCGCGCCCGAGCGCATCGTGCGCATTGGCGACAACAGGGGCGCGCCCTACGCCTCGGACAACTTCTGGCAGATGGCGGAGACGGGTCCCTGCGGGCCGTGCAGCGAAATCTTCTACGATCACGGTCCGGAGATCACCGGCGGGCCGCCGGGTTCGCCGGATGCCGAGGGCGATCGCTACATTGAAATCTGGAACCTGGTCTTCATGCAATTCAATCGCGACGCCAAGGGCGAGCTCACCCCGCTGCCTAAACCGTGCGTCGATACCGGCATGGGCCTCGAGCGACTCGCTGCGGTCCTGCAGCACGTCCACAGCAACTACGACATCGATCTGTTTCGGTCGCTGATCAGCGCTGCGGCGGCCGCAACGGGCGCTCGCGACCTGACCTCCCCGTCGCTTCGCGTTATCGCCGATCACATACGCGCCTGCGCATTTCTGATCGTGGACGGCGTCATTCCAAGCAACGAGGGGCGTGGTTACGTGCTGCGGCGTATCATCCGCCGGGCGATTCGTCACGGCTACCAGCTGGGGCAGACGTCGCCGTTCTTCAACCAGCTCGTGCCGGAATTATCGCGCCTGATGGGCGACGCCTATCCAGAGCTGCCACTGAAGCAGGACTACGTCGTTCGGATGCTCAAGGCGGAAGAAGAACGCTTCGCTGAAACGCTCGAGCATGGAATGAAGGTGCTCGAAGCGGCGCTCGCCGACGCCGACAAAGCCGGCACCAAAATGCTGCCCGGCGAGACCGCGTTCACGCTCTACGATACGTTCGGATTTCCTTTCGACCTCACTGCGGACGTGTGCCGCGAACGCGGCTTTACCGTCGACCAGGCGGGATTTGACGCTGCGATGGACAAACAGCGCGAACGCGCACGCGCCGCGTCGTCGTTCAAGGCGGGCGGAGCGCTGCCGTACTCCGGTGCCAAGACCGTATTCGATGGTTACAAGACGCTTTCAGTGGAGGGTCGCGTTACCGCGCTGTTTCGCGACGGCGCTTCGGTCGGTTGCTTAAGCGCCGGGCAAGAAGGGATTGTCGTGCTCGATCGCACTTCGTTCTATGCCGAATCGGGCGGCCAGGTCGGAGACCGCGGCGAGCTCACCAAGAGCGGTGTTTGCCTTACGCTGTTTGCGGTTCGCGATGCGCAAAAGATTCAGCCCGACGTCGTCGGCCATCACGGAGAGGTGAAAACCGGAGAGCTTGGCGTGGGCGACATCGTCATCGCACAGGTGGACGCCCACACCCGCGAGCGCGCGGCGCTCAACCATTCTGCGACGCATCTGATGCACGCCGCGTTGCGCAAGGTCCTGGGCGATCATGTCCAACAGAAGGGCTCGCTGGTCGATGCCGAACGCACACGGTTCGATTTCTCGCACACGCAGCCGATGACCGAGCAGGAAATCCGCACCGTTGAAGCGCTGGTCAACCGCGCCATTCGCGCCAATTACGCCGTCGAGATCCGGCTCATGTCCTACGACGACGCGATCGAGGCCGGCGCGATGGCATTGTTCGGCGAGAAGTACGGCGACGAGGTGCGCGTTCTCAGCATGGGCGACTTTTCGACCGAGCTGTGCGGCGGCACGCACGTTCAGCGCACCGGCGACATCGGTTACTTCAAGATCGTTTCCGAGTCCGGAGTTGCCGCCGGCGTCCGCCGGGTCGAAGCGGTGACCGGCGATGCCGCGCTTGCGCATACGCATCAGCTCGAAAGACGACTCACCGACGCTGCCCAGGCGCTCAAGGCGCCTCCGACAGAAATCACGGCGAAGATTCAGCAGCTTCTCGATAACGCCAGGATGCTCGAAAGGGAGCTTGCGCGTCTCAAAGGCAAGCTTGCGTCAAGCCAGGGTGGAGATCTCGCGGCGCAGGCAATCGAAGTCAATGGCGCGAAGGTTCTCGCGGCAACGATCGATGGCGCAGACGCCAAGGTGCTGCGCGACACCATCGACCAACTCAAAGGCAGGTTCAAGAGCGCTGCAATCGTGCTCGGCTCGACCGACGGAACCAAGGTGACGCTGATCGCCGGCGTGACGTCCGATCTGACGGGCAGAATCAAGGCGGGCGACTTGGTCAATCACGTGGCAACCCAGGTCGGAGGCAAAGGCGGGGGCAGGGCGGACATGGCGCAGGCGGGTGGAACCGATCCCGCCGGGTTGCCGGCTGCGCTCGCCAGCGTAAAGAGCTGGGTCGAAAAGCGGCTGTAGGTTCCGGACTCGAGCGAGAAGATCGGTCATGGCGCTGCGCCCCGAAGCCACGCTGGACAAATTCCTCAACCGGGGAGACGGGCGTCTCCCGGGCTTGATCGGCATCCGCTTTACCGAGATTGCCGAGAATCGCGTCGGCGCCGAGCTCGACATCCGGGACGAGCTCCTGGCACCCAACGGATACCTGCACGCGGCAACGGTGATCGCGCTTGCGGACACCGCATGCGGCTACGGCTGTATCGCCCACCTGCCGCTTGGCGCGGAGAACTTCACGACCATCGAGCTCAAGACCAATTTCCTAGGGACCGCGCGCGACGGCACCATCGCCTGCGTCGCGACGCCCGCGCATCTCGGCAGGGCGACGCAGGTGTGGGATGCGCTGGTCACCGACCGGGCAAGCGGGAGGCGAATTGCGCTGTTTCGCTGCACGCAGATGATTTTGTGGCCGCGGCAGACGTGAGTGTCAGCGCGCTCGACTGCCGGTGCGGCAGAAGCCGGCTCGCCTCGATGTTCGCTCCGACCCGCGTCCGGCTGCCACTGACCGCATCTAACCGTTTGTTCGTTCTCGGTTACCTCTAATCGGTCCGCGGCGCCGAGGAACCGGCAAAGCCCTATGATATTGTCCAATCTCTGCGCTGCAGGCGTGGTCGCCCCGTGCGGAGCCTTGCAACCGGGATTTCCCGAATTTACAGGATTGGTTGACCATGAAAATCAGATTGTTTCGTTCCCTGACCGCTCTGACCGTGGCCGCGACCCTTTTGGGTGGCGTTACGCTGGCGCGTGCGGAAGGTATTACGTCGGAGCAGGCGCAACAGATCCTCGACGAACTGAGAGCCATTCGCAAGACGCTCGAGACGCGTCCAGTAGCTCCCGCGCAGCCCAGCGCCCCGGCGCCGGTCGACGACAAGGTAAGCATGGCCTTCACGTCCGGTGGCTTCTCGGTCGGCAAGGAAAATGCGCCGCTCGTATTGATCGAATACACCGATTACCAGTGCCCGTTCTGTCAGCGGTACCACAACGACTCGTTTGCGCAGATCAAGGCCAACTTCATCGATACCGGCAAGATTCGCTACATCAGCCGCGACTTTCCGCTGCCCTTCCACGAAAATGCGCGGCGCAGCGCCACGGCCGCGCGGTGCGCGGCCGAGCAGGGCAAGTTCTGGGAATTGCGGCACACGATGATCGTCAACGCGAATCAGCTTCAGGCCGACAAGCTCGGCGGGTACGCGCAGTCGGCGTCCATGGACGTGCCCAAGTTCCAGGCGTGCGTCGACTCGGACAAGTATCGCGCTGCGATCGACAAGGACATCGCCGAAGGCTCCGCGGCAGGCGTCAACGGAACACCTTCGTTTGTGCTCGGACGTGTCGAAAATGGCAAGTTGCAAGGCGTGCGGATGGTCGGTGCCATGCCGTATGCGCAGTTCGAAGCCAAGATTCAGGACATGCTGAAGCAGACTGTCAAGAACTGATCGCCGCATTCGCGGCGGGAATGGATTCCCGCATTCGCGGCGAGAAGGGATTGGCGCATTCGCGGCTAGAAGGGATTGCCGCGTTCGCGGCGTCAGCGATATCAGAGACATCCGGGCCACGAGCGCAATCGCGCGCGTGGCCCCTTTTTTGCCGATGTCGCCGGGAACATAGCTTGCGGCCGGCGGCGAGCTCGATGATCTTCTGATCGATGCGCTGCCTGCTGCTCGCCTTTTCGCTCGGCATCGTGATGCTCCAGCAGCAGGCGAGCCTGCCCTTGCCCTGGCACGTGGTCTATGCGCTGCTTCCCGTCTTAGTGGCGATAGGATGCGCGGTCTATTCAAGTCGTGCCGGTGGCGTTTCAGGCAGGATCGCCCGCGGCGCCGCGCTGCTCATTGCGGCGCTTTCGGTCGGCATGGCCGGATTCTTCTATGCAGCGTGGCGCGCCGACACGCGGCTCGCCGACGCGCTGCCGCCTGCGTGGGAAGGGCAAGATATCGAACTGGTCGGCATTGTCGACGACCTGCCACAGCCGGCGGATCGCGGCACTCGTTTCGCGTTTGCGGTGGAAAAGATACTGACCCCGGACGCCGTCGTGCCGTCGCGCTTGTCGCTCGCCTGGTACAACGGCTGGCCTCGTGATGGAGCAAAGGCGGCGCCGAACGCCGCGATCCCCGAGATCCCCGAGATCCACGCCGGCGAGCGCTGGGCATTCACCGTGCGGCTCAAACGGCCGCATGGCACCGTCAATCCGCATGGCTTCGATGTCGAGGCGTGGCTCCTTCAAAACGAATTTCGCGCGACCGGCTATGTGCGCGCGGACGATGACAATCACCGCGTCGATGCATTCGCCGCGCGCGCCACCGACTATGTCGCGCGCGCCCGCGAGTCGATACGCGCGCGCATCCTGCACGCGCTCGAGGGACGCCGCTATGCGGGAGTCATCGCTGCGCTGGCGATCGGAGACGAGCGCGCGATTCCCAACGAGCAGTGGCAATTGTTCAACCGCACCGGCATCGGCCATTTGATCTCGATCTCCGGGCTGCATATCACGTTCTTTGCGGCGCTGATTGGCAGCATCGCGTACTGGCTATGGAAGATGAGTCACAGACTGACCACGCGATTACCGGCGCGAAAGGCCGCTGCCGTCGCCGGCGTGACAGCGGCGTTCGTTTACGTGCTGCTGGCAGGATTCGAAATTCCGGCGCAACGCACGCTCTACATGCTGACCGTCGCGGCGATCGGGCTCTGGCTTGGCCGGCCCGGCAGCGCGTCGCTCGTATGGCTGTGGGCCCTGGCCGTGGTCCTGGCATGGGACCCATGGGCGACGCTGACCCCCGGCTTTTGGCTCTCTTTCGGTGCTGTCGGATTGTTGCTCTACATCGGCGTGGGCCGCATCGGAGGCGCGTCCAAGTGGCGCGAGGCGCTCCGCGCGCAGACCGCGATTACGCTCGGCCTCATACCGCTGATGCTGGTGCTTTTTCAGCAGATATCCCTCGTTTCTCCGCTGGCGAACGCGGTGGCGATTCCGGTGGTTACCTTCATCGTGGTGCCGCTGACGCTGGCATCGATCGTGGTGCCTTGGGACGTCTTGCTGATCATCGCCCATCAGACCTTCGCATCGGTCGCGCTGCTGCTCGAATGGTTGAGCACGATGCCGGCAGCGGTATGGCAGCAGCATGCGCCCGCCATCTTCGCCGCCGTCGCGGGAATCCTGGGCGTCCTCTGGCTGCTCGCCCCTCGCGGAGTCCCGGGTCGCTCCCTTGGGCTGATCTGGCTTGCACCGCTGTTCGTCATCGTTCCGTTGCTGCCGGCGATGGGAGCCTTCAGGATCACCGTGCTGGACGTCGGCCAGGGGCTTGCCGTGCTGGTGCAGACGCACACTCACTCGCTCCTGTACGACACCGGTCCCCGTTTCAGCGAGACCGCCGACGCCGGCAATCGCATTATCGCGCCGATGCTGCGCGCCACCGGCGTTGCGCGGCTCGACGGCATGATCGTGAGTCATCAGGACAATGATCACAGCGGCGGAGCGCTCTCGCTTCTTCAAACGGTCCCTGTCGAATGGGTCGCATCGTCGCTGAAAACCGATCACCCGATCGTGCGCGCGCGGGCCGAGCGCGGCGAAGCCGCGTGGCGCTGCCTCGCGGGTCAGCAGTGGACCTGGGACGGAGTCGAGTTCGCGATGCTGCATCCGGTCGATGCGAACTACGTCAATTTGAAGCTCAAGCCGAACGATCTTTCCTGCGTGCTGCGGGTAAGCAACGCGGCCGGAAGCGCATTATTGACAGGCGACATCGAGGCACGCACCGAGTCGGATCTTATCCACCGCGAGCCGACTCGGCTTCGTTCCGACCTGCTGGTCGTCCCGCACCACGGCAGCCGGACGTCCTCGAGCCCCGCGTTCATCGCGGCGGTACGGCCGGAGGTCGCTGCCTTCACTCCGGGTTACCTTAATCGGTTCAATCATCCGCGGCCCGACATCGTCGAGCGCTACGTCGCTGCGGGTGTGCGCAACTATCGCACCGACTACGAAGGTGCCCTGACTTTCACCTTCGATGAGGGCGCATCGCACGTTCCTCGCCGCGAGCGTGCTCACGACGCGCGCTATTGGCGGGACGCACCGTTGGAGGGCCGGCTCGCGCCGCTCGATTAGCGCGACGGGATCGTGCGCATTCACGTGCGGGCTTTCACTCGATGGGGTGTACTGTTGGCGATGACGCTTGCTGCCGCGGTCGCGGCAGAGGAGCGCCCGAGCGCACTCAGCGCCCCCTCCCAGCCGCTCAAGCTCTCTACGGCACAAGGGCCCGCGTATCCCTTGGGCAAAGCGGGCGAAGTCTGGGCGACGCTGATTCGCGAGCGATCGGGCGGACGTCTTGCGGTCACCCATTTTCCGGGCGCGACGCTCTCTTCGCGGGATCCCGCGCGAGAATTCGGTGCCTTGCGTGACCGTAGCTTCGAGCTCGCGGTGGGTTCCACATTCGCGTGGTCGGCGCAAGTGCCGCAACTGAACGTGCTCGCGTTACCGTGGCTCGTTCCCGACGGATTGGCGCTCGAAGCGCTGATCGAGGGCGACGTCGGCAAGCGTCTCTCCGCAATTCTCGAAGCCGCCGGCGTCGTTCCGGTCGCGTGGGCCGCAAACGGATTCATCGAGCTCGCGAGCAAGGTGCCGGTGCACAAGCCAGCCGATCTTGCCGGGATGCAGGTTCGGGCGCAACCCTTGCCGCTGGTCGAAGATACCTTGGCCGCGCTCAAAGCACGGCCTTCAGCAATGAGCGTTGGGGACGCGCGCGCCGCGCTGGAAAGCGGGCGGCTCGACGGACAGGAAACGAGCATCGCCGCCTATTCGGCGGCGCGTCTCTACGCGGGACCGCTTACTCATTTGCAGCTTTGGCACGCACATGCGGATGCGATCGTTTTCGCGGTGAACCGATCGGTCTGGGACTCGTGGCCCGAAACCGACCGTCAGCTCGTGCGCGAAGCAGCCACGGAAGCTTCGCAGCAGACGCTTGCGATGGCACGGCGGCTCGCCGACGACAGCGCGCTGGCGAAGCTGGGTGCGCAAGGCGCCATCGTGACGCGTCTTACACCCGCGGGCAGAGACACCTTTCGCGAAGCCGCGCGCGGCGTTTACGATCGATGGACGCCGATCATCGGCACTGAGCTGGTCGACGCAGCAGAAGCCGAGATCTCCGCCAGACGTCCCGGCCACTGAACGTCGATTGCTACGAAACGAAGCGCCCCAGTCGCACCGCAGTCTCTCCGCGCTTTGGTTTGCGGGTCGGCATGATCAACACGCAATCGTCGTGCGGCGTGCGGATCTCGGTGCCGCCGTCCATGGCATAAGCGGTGCCGGCGCGGCCGATCACCTGCAGTCCGTGCACGGGTTGAGTGAAGCGAAACGCGTCGCTGACGATCGTCACTGTCGATGTCACCTCGACGATACGCTGCGGAGGCGGCGTCCCCTCGTCCAGATGCCGCTCGGCCAAGCCACGCTCGAGCATCCCGAAGTGGTCGAGAAACCGGAGCAGCGACTGGCGCGCGACCTGCGGCGCCGCGGCCTCCCAGTGTTGGCCGCATTCGACCAGCAGCGCGCTGCGCGCGTCCGTGGGATCGTCAAAGAATGCGTAGTCGCGCAATCGCTGACCGGCAATGTGGCCGCTGTCGATGACGATGTACTGTGGCACGCCGATGGCCTTGGCGAGCTCCACGCCTTTTCGCTGGCGGCCTGCCATCGCGAGCGGAAGGCAAGGCTCCGACATCGAGTGCAGATCGAGCAGATGATCGGTGCGGTCGACGATCGGCCGGAGCTCGCGAGCGCGCGCAAGCTCGGCGCTCCGGCGCGGGCCGTCCAGCACCTCGCGCGTCCACAAACGGTTGAAGTCCTCGTCGACACAGCGCGACTCAAACGGATCCGCACGATCGAAGCGAAGATACGCACCGACATTCGCAAAGACCAGCGTCAGCCTGCCTCGCGCAGGACGGATCTTTTCGCGAAGAAGCCAATCGATGGCGATTGCGCCGCAGACCTCGTTGCCGTGAGTCAGTGCCTGGATGAGGACATGCGGTCCGGGGTCGCCGTTGGCGAAAGTCCACACATACGGCGTACCGTCGTTGCCGGCAGCGTAGGGCGCGAGATCGGGAAATGCGATCTCGATCCGAGGATGGAACGAAGGCGCGCGCTGGAGCGTGTCGCGAAGGGTTTCGTTCACGAGAGACAGACCTGATTGGCGAGGCGGCGCATGAACGCTTCGCAAAGTGCAAGCTGGTCGAGCGCAACCCATTCGTTGGGTTGGTGCGCCTGCTCGATGTGGCCGGGACCGCAGATGATCGCCGCGATCCCGGCGTTGTGAAACAACGATGCTTCGGTGGCGAAGGAAACTTTGCCGTAGTCGTGCGTGCCGCTGCACGAAAGGCCAAGCTCGGCAATTTCGTTTCCCCCGTGCGTATCGAAGCCGGGCAGCGTCGACAGCGCGTCGAATTCGATATACGTTCCCGAATCGACGGCATGCATCTCTGGCAACAGCGTGGCCGCGAAACGCTTGACCTCGGCCAGCAACTCTTCCGGGTCGTCGAACGGAAGGTGACGAAATTCGAAGTCGAAGACGCAGTCGCGGGGAACGATGTTCAGCGCCGTACCACCGCGGATCACGCCGGTATGTACCGTCGTGTACGGGACGTCGTACGCCGAATCAAATCCGCCGCGCTCGCGAAACCGCCGCGCTATCTGGGTAAGGAGCATCACGATTTCGCATGCGACCTGAATTGCATTGACTCCGCGCGGCGTCAGGGACGAGTGCGCTTCATGGCCGCGGACTCGGCAGCGGTAGCTCCTCTTCCCCTTGTGCGCGACGACCGGCCGCATTCCGGTAGGCTCGCCCACGATACAGCCGGCAGGAGCAATACCGCGCAGAGCGAGGTCCGCGAGCAGCCGCCGCACGCCGATGCAGCCGACCTCCTCGTCGTAGGAGAGCGCGAAGTGCAGCGGCCGTTTCAGACCGCGACGCAGAAATTCGGGAACCAGCGCGAGCCCCGTCGCCGAGAAGCTCTTCATGTCGGTGACGCCGCGGCCATAAAGCTTGTCGTCCTTGATCGTCGCGACGAAGGGGTCGGTATCCCAGGGCTGTCCATCGACAGGGACGACGTCGGTATGGCCAGAGAGAACGATGCCGCGCTCCTTGACGTTTCCGTCGCTGGCGGGAAGCGTCGCGAACAGATTTGCCTTGCGCCTGTCGTCGTCGAATGTTAGTTGCGAATCGATGCCATGGCCGGCAAGATAGTCGCGGACCCAATCGATAAGCGCCATATTCGAGTCGCGACTGGTCGTATTGAACGCGACCAGCGTCCGGATCAGGTCCATGGCGACGAGTTGGGGCCGGACCACAGACGAAGACGCGGGTGCGTTCATGATATGGAGCTCGGGAACTTTCAGTCGGACAGGATAGAAAGCGGGGGGGCGGGTGTCAATGCCAGCAGGCAACCGGTGTTCAGCTCCTACAGCAGGTCAACAAAGGCCTGCAGCGGTCCCCCAGCGGCGCGACTGCCGTCAGCATACTCGTGCGCGACAGTAGGTGCGTGATGTAATCGGTCCCGGAGGTAGAAGATGTTGCGAATGTCCAGTCTCGTCCTCGCCGCTTTGTTGGCGATGCTGCCCTGTCTTGCGCAAGCGAGCGATTTGCCCATCGAGGAAATCAAGCTTCCGCCCGGCTTCAAGATCGAGCTCCTGGCGCGCGTCGACAACGCGCGAGAGATGGCGCTGGGGGCCAAGGGAACGTTGTTCGTCGGATCGATGCAAGCGGGAAAAGTGTACGCGGTGCAACTGGAGCCGCCCGGCCCGCCGGCGGTCACGGTGATCGCCAGCGGCCTCAATATGCCGGTCGGGGTGGCATTTCACCGTGGAGCGCTATACGTGTCCGCGGTCGACCGGATCCTGCGACTCGACAACATCGAGGACCATATCGCCGATCCGCCAAAGCCGGTCGTCGTCGACGACCACTTCCCGAAAGAAACGCATCACGGCTGGAAATTCATCGCCTTCGGCCCGGACGGAAAACTGTACGTCCCCGTTGGCGCGCCGTGCAATATCTGTGAGCCCGACTTCGATCGCTACGCCAATATCCAACGCATGAACGCCGATGGCTCAGGGCGCGAGATTTATGCGCGCGGGCTTCGCAATTCGGTGGGTTTCGACTGGGACCCGCGGACCAAGGAGCTCTGGTTTACCAACAACGGTCGCGACATGCTCGGAGACGACGCGCCTCCCGATACGCTGCACCACGCGCCTAAGCCTGGGCTCAACTTCGGCTATCCATATTGTCACGGTGGCACGATCGCCGACCCGGAATTCGGAAGCAAACACAAGTGCGAGGCGTTCACCCCGCCGGCGCAGAACCTGGGACCGCACGTGGCCTCGCTCGGTATGCGGTTTTACACCGGAACCCAGTTTCCCGCGCGCTTTCGAGACCAGATCTTCATCGCCGAGCACGGCTCATGGAACCGCAGCAAGAAGATCGGCTATCGGATCACACTGGTACGCGTCGAGGGCAACAAGCCGGTCGCGTACGAGCCATTCGCGACCGGCTGGCTGCAGGGTGAGAAGGCGTGGGGCCGCCCGGTGGATGTGCTGGTGATGCCCGACGGCGCCCTGCTCGTCTCCGACGATTACGCCGGAGCGGTCTACCGCATCACCTACGGCGGTTAGCGGTGCCAGTAGCGCGCGTGATAATACGGCCGATAGTACGGGCGGCCGTAGACGAAGCGCGGACCGTAAACCACCGGCCCTGCGGCGTACACGGGCGCGCCGTAGTAGGCCGCTTCCGGCGCGTAGGCAACGGGCGGCGCGTATACCACCGGTGGAGCGTAATAGCCTGGGCTGCCATAACCTAAGGCAAATCCGGGGACGCCGATCGATACACTGAAAGAGTCTCGTGCCGATGCGGTCGAGGCGATAGTGGCGCCGCCGGCCAACAGCAGGCCCGCGGCAGCGATGATTGCAATGCGATGTTTCATAGTACCTCCTGCATAGTCGCGAAGAGAGCGACACCTATCCAACGCAACATAGACACCTGGCGTTGACAGCAAGTTTCCAAATTAGAACAGCCAGTTACAATCGGTTACGTTTCAGCTATGCTGCCCTGGCTCACCCATTTCCTAGTCGCCGATCGACCGAGAATCCCATGCCGCCGTCCCGCATCCTGACTTGGTGCCTGTCCTTTCTTGTCTCGATTTGCGGCACCGTCGCCTCGTCGTCCGCTGCCGATCTCACCATCGGCATCGGAGCCGACGTGACCGCGATCGATCCGCACTATCACAACGTGACGCCGAACAATAATGTCGCGGCGCATATCTTCGATTATCTGGTGCTTCGCGATGAGCGTCAGAGACCGATTCCGGGACTGGCCGAATCCTGGCGGACCATCGATCCGCTCACCTGGGAATTCAAGCTGCGCCGCGGCGTCAAGTTCCACGACGGCAGCGACTTCACCGCTGCCGACGTCGTGGCGTCGATCGAGCGCGTCCCGGAAGTGCCCAACAGCCCGTCACCGTTCACCGCTTACACCAAGCAGATCAAGGAAATGATCGTCGTCGATCCCTACACGATCCGCTTCAGGACCGCGACTCCGTATCCCCTGATGCCGACCGACATGACGCAGGTCGCCATCGTTTCGAAATCGGCGGCCAAAGCGACCACCGAAGACTTCAACAGCGGCAGGGCGGCGTTGGGGACCGGACCCTACAAGCTGGTTCGATACTTCAAAGGAGACCGCATCGAGCTCGCTCGCCACGACGCCTACTGGGGCGGCAAAACCCCGTGGGAAAAGGTGACGCTGCGTCTCTTACCCAACGACGCCTCACGCGTCGCCGCGCTGCTGGCGGGCGACGCGCAGGCCATCGAATATGTTCCGACGTCCGACGTCGCCAGAATTCGCGCCGACAAGCGCCTGAGTGTCTTCAAGATCATCGCCGACCGGCTGATCTATTTGCACTTGGACAGCGACCGCGACCGTACGCCGTTTGTTTCCGAAAAGGCTGGCCGGCCGCTGGCGAAGAATCCGCTCAAGGACCCGCGGGTACGGAAGGCGCTGTCCAAGGCGATCAACAGAACGGCGATCGTCGACAAGGTGATGGAGGGCGAGGCCGTCGCGTCCGGCCAACTGCTGGCCGAGGGAATGTTCGGAGTGACCAAGAACCTGAAGGTCGAGCCCTACGATCCCGAAGGTGCTAGGAAGCTGCTCGCCGAGGCAGGCTATCCCGACGGATTCAGCCTGACCATTCACTCGCCGAATAACCGTTACGTCAACGATGCCAAGATTGCGCAGGCCGTCGCGCAAATGCTGACCCGAGTCGGCATTGCGACCCGCGTCGAAACGATGCCATCGGCGACATTCTTCCCGCAGGCGACCGACCTCAAGTTCAGCTTCATGTTACTGGGCTGGAGCTCGGGCACCGGCGAAGCGTCGAGCCCGCTCAAGGCGTTGCTCGCCACGTACAACAAGGACAAGGGGTTCGGTACGGCCAATCGTGGACGCTATTCCAACCCGAGAGTCGATGCGCTGCTCGAGGAGGCGCTCGCCACCGTCGACGATCCCAAGCGTGAAGCGATCTTGCAACGGGCGACCGAGCTCGCAATCAACGACACCGGAATCATCCCGTTGCATTTTCAGGTGAACCTGTGGGCGACGCGCAACGGCATCACCTACCTTCCGCGCACCGACGAGAACACGCTGGCGCACAAGTTCCGGCCGGCGGCGAAATAGGCGGGGTTGGGCTCGTTGGGTCATGATCACGGCTCGCAGGCGTTTCCTGCGCCAGTCGTCTGCGGTCGGCGCGGCGTCAGCCGCCGCGAACGATAGCGCGCTCCAGCTCGCCGACAACCGGCGTCGCCGCATCGATGCCGACTCGCTTGACCATCGCCTTGGCGAAGTCCGGCAGCAGATCGTGCAGATCGCGCAGATTGCTGGCGCGCTGCAAGCGCATCATCATCATGTACCCTCTGAAGCCGAGGTGCTGCTTGATTGCGCTGCTGAGCTGCTGCTGCGCGGCGATGAATTGCTGAATTTCGCTTTCGCTGCGCGGCGCGGACGCCGCGTCGGATTCCGCCGCCGACGGCGCACTGAAGCGCTTGGCGATCAGTCCGGCATGTTCGAGGGTCGCGAGCGCATCGACATCGACGCGCAATGCTCGGGCTCTCTCGAGCACCTCGGCCACCGTTCGATTGCCGTCGACCATGATCAGCACGCTGCGCAAGGCGATCGGGAGATTGCGCTTGCGCTCCTTAAGCTCGCGCACGCCCTCCTCGGTCTTGGCGTATATTTCGCCTTGATTCATGATCCAATTCCCGCCGATGCCGGTCGGCGCTTGCCATCGTCCGATGGGGAACATTATAGACGATAGGGCACTTTCTTCGCGCTCCGAAGGCAGCGTCGATGGCGGCCGAAGGAGACGCAGTCGGCGCACGCGTAGTGCAGCGCAGAGCTTTGTGGAATAATCGACTGGCAATGCTTTAGTCTTTGCCATGCTCAATGAAACCCTGCTCGCCGCGCTCGGCGAAATTCTTCCGCCTTCCGCACTGCTTACGGCCGCGGAGGACACGCGGCCCTATGAATGCGATGGCCTGACGCTTTTCCGGGCACAGCCGCTGGCGGTGCTTCTGCCGGAAAACGAGGCGCAGGTCGTCGAGATTCTGAAAATCTGCAACGCCGCGCGATTGCCGGTCGTGGCGCGCGGCGCCGGCACGGGGCTGTCCGGCGGCGCCACACCCAATAACGATGGCGTGGTCCTGTCGCTCGCCAAATTCAAGCGCATCCTTGCCATCGATCCGCTCGCGCGTAGCGCCGTGCTGCAGCCCGGCGTGCGCAATCTTGCCATCTCGGAAGCGGTTGCCGTCCACGGGCTCTACTACGCTCCCGATCCCTCGTCGCAGATCGCGTGCACGATCGGCGGCAACGTCGCCGAGAATTCGGGCGGCCTGCACTGTCTCAAGTACGGGCTCACCGTGCACAACGTGCGCCGGGTGCGGGCAGTGCTCATCACCGGCGAGATTGTTGAATTCGGCAGCGATGCGCTCGATAGCGCCGGCTACGATCTGCTGGCGCTGATCAACGGGTCGGAGGGACTCCTGGCGGTCACCACGGAGGTGACCGTGCGCCTGACGCCGAAGCCCCGCGAGGCAAAGTGCATCCTCGCCGCGTTCGACGAACTGGCCAGCGCCGGACAGGCGGTGGCGGCGATCATTGCCGCGGGCATCATACCGGCGGGCCTCGAAATGATGGACAGGCTTACCATCAGCGCGGTCGAGCCATTCGTGCACGCCGGTTATCCGCTCGACGCCGAAGCGATCCTTCTTTGCGAAGCCGACGGAACGCCGGAAGAAGTGCAGGCCGATATCGAGGAGATGCGCGCGTTGCTCGAAGAGTGCGGCGCGACGCGCGTTGAAGTGTCGCAGAACGAAGCACAACGGCTTCGATTGTGGTCCGGGCGCAAGGCGGCATTTCCCGCGGCGGGCAGGGTGTCGCCCGATTATTACTGCATCGACGGAACGATCCCGCGGCGCGAGATCGCACCGGTGTTGACGCGTATCGCCGAGCTGGGAAGGGAATTCGGGCTGCGTTGCATGAACGTCTTCCACGCCGGCGACGGCAACCTGCATCCGCTGATCCTGTTTGACGCCAATCGTCCGGGCGATGCCGAAAAGACCGAGGCGTTTGGAGCCAAGATTCTGGAGCTGTGCATCGAAGTCGGCGGCACGATTACCGGCGAGCACGGCGTCGGACTCGAAAAGATCGGCGGCATGTGCGTCCAGTTTTCGTCCGCCGAGCTCGAGTGGTTCCACGCGATCAAGCACGCATTCGACGACGGCGGCCTGCTGAATCCCGGCAAGGCGGTGCCGGCCTTGTATCGCTGTGCCGAAATGGGCCGTATGCACGTGCACCGCGGCCAGCTCCCCCACCCCGACCTGCCGCGCTTCTAAACCGAGGCGGGAAGGAGCGACATGAAGACCGAGACGAGACAAGATCCCGACGTCGTTGCCGAGCTGGTGACGCGGCTCTCGGGCGACTTCGGCGAACGCGCTGTGACCACGCATGCGGTGCGCGAGCATCACAGCCACGGCGAAGGTCTTGCCGACGCCGCGCTGCCCGACGTCGTCGTCTTCCCGCACTCCAACGAGGAGGTTGCCTCGATCGTGCGGCTCTGCCATCTCGCCCGCGTCCCGGTGATTGCCTTCGGCGTCGGCACGTCGCTCGAAGGGCACGTCGCCGCGCTTTACGGCGGCGTCTGCGTCGACCTGACACAGATGAGCCGCGTGCTCGAAGTCAACGCCGAGGATCTCGATTGCCGTGTTCAAGCCGGCGTCACACGCGAGCAGTTGAACGCGGAGCTCAAAGGCACGGGGCTCTTTTTCCCGATCGATCCGGGTGCGAATGCCACGATCGGCGGCATGGCCGCGACCCGTGCGTCGGGCACCAACGCGGTCCGCTACGGTACGATGCGCGAAAACGTGCTCGGTCTGACAGTCGTGACCGCAGACGGGCGCATCGTCAAGACAGGGGGACGCGCACGCAAGTCCAGCGCTGGCTACGACCTGACGCGGCTCTTTGTCGGCGCCGAGGGGACGCTCGGCGTCATCACCGAGATCCAGTTGCGTCTGTATGGCGTTCCCGAGGCGATTCAAGCAGCGGTCTGCCAGTTTCCCGATCTCGCCAGCGCGGTCAATACAGTCATCGTCGCCATGCAGACCGGAATCAGCGTGGCGCGCATCGAGTTGCTGGACGAGGTCCAGATGGAAGCGAGCATCCGTTATTCCAAGCTTGAGGGTTTTGCCCTCAAGCCGACGCTATTCTTCGAATTTCACGGCTCGGCAACCGGTGTGCGCGAGCAATCGGCGGCGATGCAGGCCGCCAGCGACGAGTTTGGCGGCAGCGCCTATCAGTGGGCGACGAAAACCGAAGACCGGACGCGTCTGTGGAAGGCCCGGCATGACGCGTATTACGCCGCGCTGGCATTCAAACCGGGCATGACCAGTTTCGCCACCGATGCCTGCGTTCCTATATCGAGACTGGCCGACTGCATTCTCGAAACCAAGGCCGACGTCGAGAAGAGCGGTCTGACGGCTCCCATTCTTGGGCACGTCGGTGACGGCAACTTTCATCTCGTCGTGCTGTTCGACGGCTCCGATCCCGCGCAACGCGAAAGCGCCGAGGCGCTGGCCAAGGGTGTCAGCATGCGCGCGATCTCGATGGGCGGCACGTGCACCGGCGAGCACGGTATCGGCTGGCACAAGCTGGACGTTCTGGCGCAGGAGCACGGCGAAGCGGTCGATCTTATGCGCATGATCAAACGCGCGCTCGACCCGCGCGACATCATGAATCCCGGCAAGACCGTCCCGCTATGACGGGTACAGGTGCAAGCACCTTGCTCCGATCGGCGACCGCAAGCGGCTGTTTTTCATTCTGCGGCACTTGATCCGCGCATGTATACGCTCTACATCGGCAACAAGAACTACTCGACCTGGTCGCTGCGCTCATGGGTGCTGATGAAAACAGCCGGCATCCCGTTTCGCGAGCAACGATTGGCGCTTTACGAGGCGGGCTCGAGCGCGCGGATCAGGGCCCATTCTCCGTCGGCGAAGGTTCCATGCCTTCACGACGGAACGGTGGTGGTATGGGATTCGATGGCGATCGCGGAATACCTCGCCGAGCGTCACCCCGGATTGTGGCCGGCCGATAGGGAAGCGCGCGCCTGGGCGCGTTCGGCCGCGGCGGAAATGCACTCCGGCTTCAGCAAGCTGCGCAACGAGCTCGGCATGAATCTGCGCTTGCGCGAGACGCGTGTTGCGTCACCCGCGGTCGCAGCCGAGATCGAGCGCATCACCGAGATTTGGCGCGACGGCCGCCAGCGCTTCGGTGAAGGCGGAGGGTTCCTTTGCGGCTCGTTTGGCATCGTCGATGCATTCTATTGTCCGGTCGCCTTCCGCTTTCACTGCTACGCTGTCGCGCTCACCGGCGAATGCGCGGCGTACCATCGGCGTTTGATGGCGCTGCCGGCGATGCAGGAGTGGCTCGCGGACGCGATGCGCGAATCCGAACATATCGCCGAGTTCGATGCTCGGCCGGCACAAGGACAGCAGCAGTGAAAGTAATGCGCTGCGCATGAGCGACCTTATCGGCGCCTGGCGCGAACGCGTACGCGCCGCCGCCGCCGACAACGAGCCATTGCGCATCGTCGGTGGAGGCAGCAAGGATTTCTACGGCCAGCAGCTCGTGGGCAGCATTTTCGGCACCGGCGCGTATTCAGGCATCCAGGACTATGATCCCACCGAGCTGGTCATTACCGCCCGCTGCGGCACACGACTCGCTGAAATCGAACATGCGCTCGCCGAGCGCGGCCAGATGCTCGCGTTCGAACCTCCGCATTTTGGCGCCGACGCAACGCTCGGGGGCTGTGTTGCCGCCGGCTTGTCCGGACCGCGGCGCCCGCACGGAGGTGCGGTGCGCGATCACATGCTCGGTGTGAGGGTACTTGACAGTCGTGGCGATGAGCTTTCATTCGGCGGCCGGGTCATGAAGAATGTTGCCGGATTCGACGTCTCGCGACTCATCGCCGGCTCGCTGGGCACGCTCGGCATCATCCTCGAGGCGTCTTTGAAGTGCATGCCTTTGCCGCGCGCGGAGAAAACGCTAGCATTCGAGCTGCCCGTCGAAGATGCGCTGCGCACGATCAACGAGTGGAGTGCGTTGCCGCTCCCGTTGTCGGCAAGCTGCTGGTTCGGCGACCGCCTCTACGTGCGCCTGTCAGGCGCCGCCAGCGCCGTCAGCGCCGCGCAGCACCGCCTCGGTGGCGAGGAAACGGAAGGCGCCCCCGCGTTCTGGCGCGCCATACGCGAGCAGCAGCTTGCTTTCTTCCAGGTCGCAAACAGTGCGGCCTTGTGGCGGTTGTCGGTGCGCTCCACCGCACCCTACGCCGATCTTGGCAGCGAGCAGATGATCGAATGGGGAGGCGCGCTGCGCTGGATATGCGCGGCACCTGATGAAAGCGGAGAGCGCCTTAGGTCGTGGGCGAAGGATCACGGTGGGCACGCGACGCTGTTTCGATCGGCCGACAAGTCCGCGGGAGCATTCCACGCGCTAGCGCCGCCGCTGCTTGCGCTGCATCAGCGGCTCAAGGCGAAGCTCGACCCGGTCGGGATCTTCAACCGTCGTCGCATGTACGCGGAGTTTTGAGCGTGGAAACGCGCTTGGCCGACTTCATCAGGGATACCGCCGATGGACGCGACGCGGACGCGATTTTGCGCGCCTGCGTTCATTGCGGCTTCTGTACGGCAACCTGCCCTACTTACCAGTTGCTCGGCGACGAGCTCGACGGTCCGCGCGGGCGCATCTACCTGATCAAACAGCTGCTCGAAGGAGCCGACGTGACGGCCAAGACGCAGCTGCATCTGGACCGCTGCCTGACCTGCCGCAGCTGTGAAACGGTGTGTCCCTCCGGCGTGCGCTACGGCAGGCTGGTCGATATCGGGCGCCGGGTGCTCGAGGAAAAGGTGCGGCGGCCGGCGGGCGAGCGCGTCCGGCGGTGGCTGTTGCGCCAGGGCTTGAGTCATGGTTCGCTGTTCGCTTTCGCGCTCGGAGCGGGAAGGCTGGCGGCGCCGCTCCTGCCGGCGTCGCTGTCGGCCAAGGTGCCGCCGGTGCGCGCAGCGAAATCCTGGCCACCGCAGCGTCATGCACGGAAAATGCTCGCGCTCGCCGGTTGCGTGCAGCCAGCGCTGGCGCCGAATATCGACGCGGCGCTGGCGCGCGCGCTGGATCGAGTGGGCATTTCGCTGGTCCGCGCCGGCGGCGGGTGCTGCGGCGCCGTCAGCGAACACCTCGGCGCGCGCGAGGAAGCATCAGGTTTCGCGCGCCGGAACATCGACGCCTGGTGGCCGCATATCGAAAAGGGCGCTGAGGCGATCGTCGTCACGGCGAGCGGCTGCGGCGTGACAGTCAAGGACTACGGTCATTTGCTGCGCGACGATCCGCAATATGCCGACAAGGCGCGCCGAATAGGTCAGCTTGCGCGGGATCCGGTCGAAGTGATCGCGGGCGAATGGAAACGCTTCGCGCCACTGGTGGCGATGGACCACGGTCCGCAGCGGGTGGCGTTTCACTCGCCATGCTCATTGCAGCATGGGCTGCAGCTCAACGGACGGGTCGAGGAAATTCTCGAGGCGATTGGCCTCGAGCTCGCGCCGGTCGCGGACGGACACCTCTGTTGCGGCTCCGCGGGCACGTATTCGATCCTGCAGCCTGCGCTGTCACAGCAGCTGAAGATCAACAGGCTCGAGGCGCTTGAAGCGTCGGCGCCTGACATGATCGCGACCGCGAACATCGGCTGCCTCAGTCATCTTGCGAGCGGCACGCAGCGGCCGGTGTTTCACTGGGTGGAGATTTTTGACGCGCGCCTGCGTACCCGCTGATGATCCGGGAACCGCGAACTCACCGGTCGGACTATCGCCACTTTCTTGCTATTCCCACCCGGTGGATGGACAACGATACCTATGGCCACGTCAACAATGTTGCCTATTACTCGTATTTCGATACCGTGGTGAACGAACACCTGATTCGTGAAGGCGGTCTCGATATTCGCGCAGGGCCGGCGGTGGGGCTTGTCGTCGAGACGCGGTGTCTTTTCCATCGGCCGCTATCGTTTCCGCAGATTATCGACGCCGGATTGCGCGTCACCAAGCTGGGCAATTCCTCGGTCACCTACGACATCGGCTTGTTCGAACGCGGGGCGGACGCGCCCGCGGCAAGCGGATACTTCGTTCACGTATGGGTCGAGCGCTCGACGCGGCGGCCGACGCCGATGCCCGCCGCTGTTCGCGCTGCGCTGGGCCCGCTGCTGGTCGCGCAGAAAGGCTGATGGCCGCGGTGCCCGAACCATCCAAACCACGACGCTTCGCGCTGATCGCGGCGGCGGGAGCAAGCGCGCGCTTCGGCGGTCCCGAGCCAAAACAGTATGTATTGCTCGCCGGAAAACCGCTGCTCGCGCGCACCATCGCCGCACTGAACGAATCGGTGGTCCTGGAAACGGTCTTTGTCGTGCTGGCCGATGACGACACTTTGTACGACCAGCGCGTCGGCGAGATCGCGGGCATCGTTCCGCTTCGCTGCGGCGGGCGCACGCGCGCGGAGTCGGTGAGAAACGCTCTCGCGGCGATCGGCGATCGGGTGACGGCGGAGGACTGGGTGCTCGTCCACGACGCGGCGCGCCCGTGCATCGATGTCGCAACGCTCAATCGGCTGCTGCACGAGCTCGAGGACGAGCCCGTCGGCGGTTTGCTTGCGATTCCTCTTGCCGATACCCTGAAGCGCTCGGAAACCGGCGCCGGACTTCGTTGCGCGGGTACCGAGGCCCGCACCGGACTGTGGTGCGCGCAAACACCGCAGATGTTTCGCTACGCCATTCTCAATCACGCGTTGCGGCAGGTCGATCTTGCCGCCATCACCGACGAAGCGCAGGCGGTGGAAGCGCTCGGACTCAAGCCGCGGCTGGTGCACGGCAGCCCGGCGAACATCAAGGTGACGTATCCCGAGGACCTCGAGCTCGCCGCGGCGATACTCGCCCAGCGCGAGCGGAATCGATAATGAACATTCGCATCGGCAATGGTGTCGACGTGCATGCGCTCGTGAGTGGTCGGAGTCTGGTGCTGGGTGGCGTGACCATTCCCTTCGAGCGGGGCCTGCAGGGACACTCGGACGCCGACGCTTTGCTGCACGCGATCTGCGACGCGGTGCTCGGCGCACTCGGCGCGGGCGACATCGGTGCGCATTTTCCGGACACCGACCCGCGCTACAAGGACGCCGACAGCCGAATCCTGCTGCGCAGCATTTGGCAGCGCGCTGTCGCCGAGGGCTATTGCCTGGGCAACGTCGACGCCACCGTCGTCGCCGAGGCACCGAAGCTTGCTCCTTACATTCGGCAGATGACGGCCAATATCGCGTCCGACCTTGGCGCGGGCATCGAGCAAGTCAATGTGAAAGCGACGACCACCGAGGGGCTGGGATTCGCCGGCCGCGGCGAAGGCATTGCGGCGCTGGCGACGGTGCTGCTGATCAAGAATCGGTAGCTGACTTGTACTCGGTGAAGGTCACGCGCGCGCACGTGCCGCCGCCCTCGCGCGGGAGCAGCGCGAACGTCGCCCCGTGCAGCCGTGCGATGCGTTCGACAATCGCGAGTCCGAGCCCCGCGCCGGCGCCGCCTGTCCTCGCGGGCTCGCCTCGAGTGAAGGGCCGCTTCAGGCGCTCAACCTGATCCGCCGCAATGCCCGGGCCGCGATCGGCAACTTCGAGCACCGCGGACGATCCGTCGGCGCGCGTGACAACCTCCACCGGAGGAGCGCCATAGCGCAGTGCGTTGTCGATCAGGTTGGCGACCAGCCGCGACATCGCGGTTGAGCGAAGCGGCAGCGGCGCAAGCTCGCCGCGGCTGAAACGGACCTCGTTGCCGGCCTTCTGGTAGCGCTCGACCGCCGACGCGACAATGTCGTTCAATTCGCGCATTTCCAGCGGCGCCTCGCGGTTGTCGCGCGCAAATTCGAGAAACTGGCCGATGATCTTGTCCATCTCGGCGATGTCGGAAACCATTCCTTCGTGCGTAGAAGGATCGTGTGCACCGACCTCGATGCCGAGCCGCAGCCGTGCCAGCGGCGTACGCAAGTCGTGCGACACGCCCGCAAGCAGCAGCGCACGATCTTCCTCGGCTCGATGGAGGTTGGCGAGCATCTGGTTGAAGCCGCGGTTGAGGCTTGCGATCTCGGAAGGGCCCGTCTCGGGCAACGGCGGCGGCAGCTTGCCGTCGCCGACACGGGCCACGGCATCGTTGAGCTGGCGCAGCGGACGCGCCAGATAGCGAGCGAAAAAATAGGCGCTGGTGAGCAGCACCGCGAGCGCGATCAAGCTCCACTCCAACGCCCGCGACTGTGCCTCATCGGCAGGACGGGGCGCGAGGTGAAACCCGGCCCAGTAGGCGTGGTCTCCCGCTTTCAGCTTGATCCACAAAAGCTGCAGCCGCGGTTGAATGCGCAGGTCCGTCTCCGGCCCCAGTTCGGCCTTCAGTCTCTCCAGCAGCTCGACCAGCACAGGGTTTCGCGGCGGGCCGCCGACGAAGCGCCGCTCTTCATCCGGGACAATGCGAGCCTGATACGCGTCGCCGAACCGGGCGAGTGCGGCTGAGGTCGATTTGGGGTCCGCAGTCGCGAGGCCGGCGCGCAGCGCCTTGATCTGAAGGATCTTGGTGTCGCCGAACTGGCGCGAGAGCAGCGCCGCGCGATCCTGCCGGAAGAGAAAAATCGCGGTCGCCTGGCTGATCAGTATGACCAGCAGCAACAACAACGCGAGGCGGCCGAACAGCGACCGCGGCCAGAGAGTCAAGTGCCGACCTGGTCGCCGATCGGCGCAGCGTCGGGAGCCTCGTCGGGCACGAACACATAACCGAAGCCCCACACCGTCTGGATGTAACGCGGCGACGAAGGATCCGCTTCGATGAGCTTGCGCAGCCGCGACACCTGGACGTCGATGGCGCGATCGAACACATCGTGGTCGCGGCCGCGAGCGAGCAGCATCAGCTTTTCACGGGCCAGCGGCTGACGCGGATGGCTCGCGAGCACCTTGAGCAAACCAAACTCGCCGGTCGTCAACGCAACGGCCTCATCGCCGCGCATCAGCTCGCGCGTGCTCAAGTCCAGACGATACGGCCCAAAGGCAATCTTTCCATCCGCCGCCGGCGCGCCGGGCGCGAGCCGCTCGGTCTGGCGCCGAAGCACCGCCTGAATGCGCGCAACCAGCTCGCGCGGATTGAAAGGCTTGGGCAAGTAATCGTCTGCACCCATTTCCAGGCCCACGATGCGATCGACGTCTTCACCCTTGGCGGTGAGCATGATTACCGGCACCGTTTCGCCGGTAGCGCGAAGGCGCCGGCACACGGCAAGCCCGTCTTCGCCGGGAAGCATGAGATCCAATACCAGAAGGTGCGGCGGGTCGCGTTGCAGCTTCTTGTCGAGATCTCGGGCGTCGGCTAGCGCCTGCACCTGAAAACCCTGCTCAGTCAGATAGCGAACCAGCAGATCGCGCAGCCGCGCATCGTCATCGATCACCAGAATTTTCGGATTGACCTGTTTCATTGCATTCCACCGTAGCGTCGACCAGATCGCGAAAAGCGGCCGGCGTTGTCTCGAATTGTAACGCTCGCCGGTGCGGGTAACGATTGGTTACACAACGACAAGGCGACTGCGTGTCGAAATGGTCATAATCGGCCCAGGGAGTCCGCATGCGATGGACGCTCGAGCGTCACCCGGCGCCCACGTGCGGCAGTGCCTGCAGCAAGAGGCAGCTATGGTTCGAAACGCGTGCCGCGCCCGGTGGCGCGGTTTAGTCTTCCCAACATCTGAACGAGAGGTTCGACCGATGAAACGCAAACTGTTCGCCCTCATCTTCGCGGCCGGATTTATCGGGCTTGCGTTGACGGCCTGGGCCCAGGCGCCCGGACACGGGATGCACGATCCGCTGGCGGTGCTGCAGCGGATTCAGGCTCAGCTCAATCTCAATACTTCGCAGCAGCAACAGTGGGACGCAGCGGTTGCGCAGAGCAAGGCCACACACCAGGCCATGCGGGCCAATTTCCAGCAGCTCAAGACGGCGACTCAGGCTGAGCTCGCGAAGGCCGATCCGGATCTCGCCGCGCTTGCCACGCTTTCCGATCAAGTGCAGCAGCAGAACATCGCGCAGCGGAAGCAGGCCCGCGCCGCGTGGCTCGCGCTTTATGCGACTTTCTCCGCCGACCAGAAGACGACGGTAAAGGACGCGATCAATGCAAAGATCGCGCGCATGGAAGCATTTCGCCAGCAACGCATGCAGAATCAAGCTCCGGGCAGCGAATAACCGGGAGCAACAACTCTCCTCCGCCGGTCCCCTTGGCCGGCACCTCCAACCCAACTCCCCGGTCTGGAGTTGGGTTTTTTTTCCCCGACGATTGGATCGTGGCGCGTAGCGGTTCCGCTATGCACCGGCCGTCTCCGTACACCGGCCGACGAACGGCAGTTGCAGACTCTAGTCAATCGGCGATAATGCCGTTGTCATAAGGACCATGAAGGGCATTGCCGGACGCCGGCCACGTCTCCGCTGGCAGCCGTGCTGCAATCACGGACCGGGTTTAACCCCCCGACCTTAACCGGTCATCCCGAACTCGGTCTGTCCTCCAGCGCCTCTCAGCGAGGCGCTTTTTTTTCGCGGTGAGCTATCGAGCGAATTTCTGACTCAGTACTCTAGACGCGCTCGACCGCCGTCGCCTCTTCACCGTGAGTCAGAAGCCTGTCGACCAGCAGATGCAATTCCTGCGGCAGCACCGGCTTCAGCAACACATGGAGCGATGCCTCGCGCATGGCCGAAATCGCTTCGGGCGAGGAGTCGCCGCTGATCAGCATCGCGGGAATATGTAGCCCCAGCTCGTGACGCAGCAGCGCCACCGCGTCGGTGCCCAGGGCGCCGCCTCCCAAACGGTAGTCGGCGACGATCAGATCCGGGTAGCGGCCGTGTTCACCCAACGCGGTCAGCATGCCCTCGCCCGAGCCGGCACCAACGACCACGGCGCCCGATTGTGCCAACCACGCGCGCATGCCTTCGACGACGTTGAGCTCGTCATCGATCACGGCGATGAGCGCGCCAGCGAAAATCGGGCTCGACGACGCGAGGGCAGGTGAAGCAAATTGCGCGGCAACAGCCGGCATTGCCCGTGGGACCAGGATGGAAAATCGCGACCCCTGGCCGGACGCGGAATCGACTTCGATTTCGTGGTGGAGGAGCGCCGCGAGGCGGCGGATGATCGCCAGACCGAGACCCATACCTTGTCTGCCATGACGCTCTGCGGCGTCGATCTGATAGAACTCGTCGAATATGTGCTCGCGTTCCGTCGCGGATATGCCTATGCCGGAATCGCAGACGTCGATCGCGAGCGATGCTCCGCGGCGGCGCACACCGAGCACGGCTCCGCCAGAGTCGGTATATCGCACCGCGTTCGACACCAGATTGAACAGGATCCGCTCGAGCAGCAGCGGATCGCTGTCGACCCAGGCGTGTGTCGCAACGACGCGCAAGCGCAAGCCTCTCGAGGCCGCAACCGTTGCAAACGCGGCGTCGACACGCGCGAATAGCGGTGCAAGGGGAAATGCGCAACGGACCGGCTCGACCGCGCCGGCGTCGAGCTTGGAAATATCCATCATGGCGCTGAACAGGCGCTCGAGCGCATCCACCGAGGCGTTGATATTGCCCACGAGACTTCGAAGCTCCGGCTCGCGCACCCTCGCCGCCAGCGCTGCAACGAACAGGCCAAGCGCGTGCAGAGGTTGCCGCAGGTCGTGACTCGCAGCGGCGAGAAATTGCGTCTTGCCTCGATTCGCCGTTTCGGCGGCGGCGCGGGCGTGGTCCGCCGCCGCGGTCTGCGCCTGGAGCTCGCCGATCAGGTCGACGTTTTCGTAGCGGATCGCCAGCGATTGGGTGAGCACGTTGTTCAGGTTGTGACCGAATCCGAGAATGAACGCCAGCACCACCAGCATGACCGCGGCGATGAAC
>Ga0210402_10001080_pt1 | contig 28883 bp, 23 predicted proteins | sample IncBWC7MmetaG_FD_161055 | JGI IMG/M metagenome (GOLD analysis project Ga0210402, IMG submission 161055) | Forest soil microbial communities from Barre Woods Harvard Forest LTER site, Petersham, Massachusetts, United States - Inc-BW-C-7-M | ecosystem: Environmental > Terrestrial > Soil >...
CTAGAGGGCTGTGGTGGAATTGGGCAAACCGATTCTCCAACGAAGTGGGAAACGTGAAACTGCGGGGAAACTGTCCAGCGAAGGTGGACGAGAAGGGTCGTCTGAAGATACCCGCCGTGTTTCTCGAGGCTTTGAAGGAATTTGGCAGCCAGTTTTACATCACCAGCGTTACCGGTGAGACCGCCAGAATCTATCCCATGAAAGTATGGGGCGAGATTGAAGACAAGCTGGCGAAGACTCCGAGCACGAATCAGGCGAAGCGCAAGTTCTTGATGCGGACGAGTTATTTCGGCCAGGTAGTGGAGTTGGATGGGCAGGGCAGGGTTTTGATTCCGGGAGTTCTGAGGGAAGCGGCGCAGGTGAAGGGCGATGTGGATGTGCTGGGCGCGCTGGATTACCTGGAAGTGATGAACCACACGCGAGTGATGGATACGCTCAAGAATGAGCCGTACACCGCGGACGACGACAAGGCTTTGGAAGATTTGGGAATTTAGGCGGGAAGTGACGAGTGGCCCTTCGGTCGGACTCAGGGCAGGCGAGTGGCGAGCGGGAAGAGACATCGGCGAGGCCACACATTCCTGTGCTGTTGGATGAGGTGCTCGAATGGCTGCGAATAAAGCCGGACGGAATCTACGTAGACGCAACACTGGGAGCAGGCGGGCATTCAGCGGCCATCGCCGCGCGGTTGTCATCGGGAAAAGGCCGGTTGATCAGCCTGGACCGGGACGCACGGGCGCTGCAGATCGCGCGGGAGCGGCTGAAGGAGTTTGGGAGTTTAGTGAGTTTCGTCCACTCGCCGTTCTCGAAGATTGCGGAGGCCGTACACGGGTTGGGGATAGCGAGCGTGGACGGGGTCTTGGCCGACTTGGGAGTTTCGAGCATGCAGCTTGACCGTCCGGAGCGGGGATTTTCGTTCCGCGAGGCGGGGCCGCTTGATATGCGAATGAGCAGCGGGGAAGCGGAAGAAGACACGCTGACGGCAGACGAGATTGTGAATCGGTGGTCGGAGAAAGAAGTGGCCGACCTGCTCTACCAGGAAGCGGAAGAGCACGATTCAAGAAGGATCGCCAGGGCCATCGTGAAAGCGCGGCCGATCCGCGACACGGCGCACCTGGCAACGGTTGTGGCAGGCGTCCGGAAGCAATGGGGAAGGCAGAGACTGCATCCCGCAACAAAAACGTTTCTGGCGCTGCGGATAGCGGTGAATCGAGAGATGGAGGAACTCGGGCAGTTTCTTTTTCGGACCCCTGCCACATTAAATTCAGGCGGCCGCTGGGTGATGTTGACGTACCACTCGCGGGAAGACCGCCCGGTGAAGCGCGCGTTCCAGGAAGGCGAGAAGGCCGGAACGCTGAGAGCGCTCACCAAACACGTGATTGTGCCCCGCCCGGAAGAGCAGGCAGCGAACCCGAGATCGCGAAGCGCGAAGCTCAGGTGCGCGGAGAAGGTGTGAGATGGCGACAGCATTTCAATGGCAGGAAGTACCGGGCGGCGACGAGTTCCTTCGGGAGCCAAGGGTTATTCGCGGTCAAGGGGGAGTTCCACAACGCCTGAAGCCGGAGGCTGTCCCGATGGCGCCGCGGCTCCACAGAGGTTTCTCCACGCGCAAGCCGGCGATGGTGGAATTTCACACCGTGAAGCGGATTGATAATTCGCGGCTGGTGCGCCACATGGAGCCGGTGAAGCTGAAGAATTATTACAAAACGGCGGCGCTCGGCGGAATTGTGGCCATGTTTTGCATGCTGTATATCTACCAGCATTTCCGCTGCATTGACCTGAGCTTTCAATTGGAAGACTTGAAGGCCAAGCAAACGCAAGCGATGGCGTTGAACGGCCAACTGAAACTGAAGATCGAGACCTGGCGGAATCCGCACCGGATTGATGCGATCGCTCACCAATTGGGCCTGCAGCGGCCGGATCCTTCGCAGGTGCTTGAATATTCGAATTTCGATGGTTCCCAGGTCGAGTCCGCCCGCCTGATGCGGCCGAACCGCGTTCCCTAGCCCGCTGGAATGAGGGCGAGCGCCGAAATCCAACGAGTTCCGAAATAGTTTTCCAGCCGTCCGGAGCGCGAGCCGAGTCCCAGGAACCATGGAGCAAGAAAAAGTCCACGTCCGATTGCTGATCCTGGCTGGCGTGGCGTTTCTTTGGATGACCGCCGTTTTTGGCCGGCTGACCTACCTGCAGCTTATCCGTCATTCCGAATATATGTCGCGGGCCATGCGCCAGCAGCGCCGAACGATCGAAATCGATCCGAAGCGCGGAACGATTTACGACCGGAATATGCGGCCGCTGGCGATGAGCGTGCCGGTGCAATCGGCGTTCGCGATTCCCTCGGAAATAAAAGATACCGCGATGGCCGCGCGGCTGATTTCCGGGGTATTGCGGGTGCCGCCGGATGCGCTGCGTGAAAAACTGGAATCGGGCAGCACCTTTGTGTGGATCAAGCGGAAGATGGCCCAGGAAGAAGAGGAAGCGGTCCGTTCGCTCAATTTGAAAGGAATCTACTTTCAGGAAGAGAACAAGCGGTATTACCCGAAACTTGATATGGCGGCGCACGTTCTGGGATTTGTGGACGTGGATGAGCATGGGTTAGGTGGAATCGAATACGAGTACGACAACCTGATTCGCAGCAAGGGTGAAAAAATTGTGGTGATGGCCGACGCGCGCCAGCAGAAGTTTGATGGCGGCGAAGCGCAGCAGGACCGCGGGACAAGCGTAGTTTTGACACTGGATGAAAAGATCCAGTACATCGTGGAGCGGGAACTTGCGACAGTTATTCAGAAGGTTCACGCGCCCGCGGGCAGCGTGATTGTGCAGGACCCCAACACGGGAGCGATCCTGGCGCTGGCGAACTGGCCGAAGTTCAACCCGAATTCGGCTACGGCGGTGCCGACGGAAGCGCGCATGGACCGGGCGGTCAGCGCGATTTACGAACCGGGTTCGACCTTCAAGCTGGTGACGCTGGCGGCGGCGTTTGACCAGAACCTGATTCGCCTGGAAGAAGTTTTCAACTGTGAGAACGGTTCGATTGTCGTTGCCGGGCACCGGATTCACGATCACAAGAAGTATGGGGAGCTTACAGTCGCGGAAATTCTGGCGAATTCGAGCGACGTAGGCGCGATCAAGATTGCGCTGAAGCTGGGTCCGCCCAGGTTCAACGAGTACATCCGCACATTTGGATTTGGCTCTCCGACGGGAGTGGACCTGCCTGGAGAGAGCCGCGGGCTGGTGCAGAGGCTGGAACACTGGGGCTCGTTCTCGATCGGCTCGATTTCGATGGGGCAGGAAGTGGGCGTGACGCCGCTGCAGATGATCAACGCGGTTTCGGCTGTCGCCAATGGAGGTCTGCTGTACAAGCCGCGCGTAGTCGTCGAGATGCGCCGCGCACAACAGGTTTTGCCGCTGGAGGGGCCGTCCGCGCCAGCGGAGCCTCGGCGCATAATTCGTCCCGAGACGGCCGCGACTATGCGGCGGTTGATGGAGGGCGTAATTTTGAACGGCACCGGCAAAGCGGCGCGGCTAGACGGCTGGACGGCGGGTGGAAAAACCGGGACGGCGCAGAAGATTGATCCGGCGAGCGGGCGATACTCACGGACAAAAGTGATCGCGTCCTTCATAGGATTTGCTCCCATTAATAATCCGGCGGTTACGATTCTGGTTTCCATTGATTCGCCGGAAGGCTGGCCGCACGATGGAGCTTCGGTATCGGCGCCGGTGTTCAAGCGCATTGCGGAGCAGGTGCTGGCGTATCTGGATGTGCCGCGAGACGTGCCCTTAAATCCGCGGCTGGTCCAAACGGCTTATCGCCAGAATCGGGAAAGCGAAGCTGTGGCGATGGAAGACGACACGCCGATGGATTTTTCGGCGTCCTCGGAAATGATAGAGCCGGCCGCGAAACCGCCGGAGGCAACTCCGGTTCAGCAGCAGCCGCAAGCGCCCAACGTGACGGTGACAATGGATGAGGGTGGGGATATCGCTGTGCCGGATTTCAAGGGCAAGACGATGCGGGAAGTGGCGGACAGCTGCATGCGGCTGGGTTTGAACCCGGTGCTGGTTGGCAGCAGCCTTGCACTTCAGCAAACACCTGCGGCGGGCAGCAAGGTGCGCCGGGGAGCAAAGATTCGAGTGGAATTCGGCACGCCGCTCGTACACGCGGGTAAGCTGCACTGAGAAAAAGGGTTAGTGGGAGCTCATGAGCAAAGGATTGGGGATTACGGCGGAAGAAGAACAGATCGCTGGCAGACGCAGAGAGGACGCGGAAAGACAAACTGTGGCTGAACAGAGACACTCCAGGGGCGGGAGCCTGATGTCCTTATTGGAGGGGGTGGAGCTGCGCTCGAAGGCGCCAGAGACTGACATTACGACCCTCCAGGTAACGCACGATTCCAGGAAGGTGCAACCGGGCGCGCTGTTTGTGGCGATTCCGGGTGTGGCCACGGATGGAGCATTGTTTGCGCGTGATGCGGTTTCGCGCGGCGCGATTGCCGTGGTGAGCGAAACACCTGCGCCGGCCGATTGGCCTGCCGGCACTGCTTGGGTGCAGGTGACGGAAGCGCGGAAGGCACTGGCGATAACCGCCGCAAATTTCTTTGAACGGCCCGCGACGGCGCTGAAACTGACCGGTGTGACGGGAACGAACGGAAAGACAACGACAACATCACTGATCGATTCTATTTTGCGTGCTTCCGGCGCGAAGACGGGATTGTTTGGAACCATCAGCTATCACACGCCGAGCGGCGAGTATCCTGCGCCGAATACTACCCCGGAATCGGTCGACCTGCAAAATTTCTTCGCGGAGATTCGCGACGCGGGCGGAACCTACGCCACGATGGAAGCGAGCTCCCACGCGCTGGCGATGGACCGGCTGTGGGGCTGCCATTTTGCTACGGCAGTGTTCACCAACCTGACGCGCGACCACATCGATTTTCACAAGAATTTCGAAAACTATTTCGCGGCCAAGCGGCGGCTGTTTGGAGGAACTGGAGCGGGTGAACCGGATTTCTCGATCATCAATACCGATGACGAGTGGGGCAAGAAACTCGTCGGCATGGGGAAAAAGACAATCACCTACGGTCTGCACAATGGATCAGACCTGAAAGCCAAGAAATTTCAACTCAGCTTCAGTGGGCTGAATTTCACCGCGCAGACGCCGCAGGGGCCGATTCAGGTGGAATCGGCGCTCGTCGGGCGCATCAACGTCTACAACATCCTGGCGGCGATCGGCGCGGGCATTGGTCTCGGCATTCCGAATGACATCATTGAAACCGGAATCCGCAACCTGCACGCGGTCGCGGGTAGATTTCAGCGCATCGATCAGGGGCAGCCGTTCCTGGTGGTGGTGGACTACGCACACACGGACGACGCGTTGCAGAATCTGATCCGCACTGCGCGTGAGCTGATCACCAAGGGGCGCATCATCACGCTCTTTGGCTGCGGCGGCTCGCGGGACCGCACCAAGCGCCCGATCATGGGCGAGACGTCCGGCAAATTGAGCGACCTGACGATTCTGACGAGCGACAATCCGCGGCAGGAAGATCCGCTGAAAATTATCAGCGACGTTGTGGTGGGAATGCAGAAGTCCGGTGGAAAATATCTGATTGAGCCGGATCGCGCCAAAGCAATTTCGCTGGCCATCGAGGAAGCACGGCCGGGCGACATCGTGCTGCTTGCAGGCAAGGGCCACGAGGACTACCAGATTTTTGCGGATCGCACGATTCATTTTGATGATCGCGAAGCGGCGAGAAAAGCGCTGGGCGAGCGAGGGTACACGGAAGACCAGAAATTGGAAATTAGAAATTAGAATTCGGGAAGAGGTGGCGAGGATTGGCACTGGCGAGTTGGATTTTGGGAGATTGAGGCGGGATTAGCGGCCCGCTTCAGAAAGCGGGCCCTACGGGAGGGTCACTCTGAAAACGCGCCGAGAAGTGCAGTCTGGAAGAAGTGAACGCTTCGTCCGAACCCTGGAGAAAGCCAACCTATTGAGGCAACTATGCGGTGGACGCTTAAACAAGTGGCTGACGCGGTGGCAGGCAAGCCGGGGCATGGAGTGGATGCCATGGCCCGGGTGGCCGGTGTCTCGATTGATTCTCGCACGATACGTCGGGGAGAATTGTTCATCGCGATACATGGTCCGCGCAACGACGGACACGACTACGTTGCCGACGTCGTGGAAAGCGGAGCGCTGGCGGCAGTGGTGGCGGGGCCGGTGGTCTCGCGCTACCCGGGATGGATACAGGACCGCTGCATCACCGTGCCCGACACGCTCACTGCGCTCCACGAACTGGCACGAGCGGTGCGCAAAGACTGGGGCAAGAAAATTTGCGGGATCACCGGGTCGGTCGGAAAGACCACCACGAAAGAGATCCTGGCGGCATTGCTGGGCGCGAAGCTCCGGGTCCTGAAAACCGAAGGAAATTTTAATAACGAGTACGGGCTGCCGCTGACGATTTTTCGCCTGGATGAAGAAGACGACGCGGCGGTGCTCGAGATGGGGATGTCGTTTCCCGGCGAGCTGAAGCGGCTTGCGGCAATTGCACAGCCAGACGTGGCGATTCTGACGCGCGTGGCGCCGGCGCATTTGATGAATTTTTCTTCGGTGGAGGAGATTGCCCTGGCGAAACGCGAACTGGTGGAGGGTCTGAACGGACCCGATTCGTTGGCGGTGCTGAACTCGGATGACCTGCGTGTTGCCGCCATGGCCAAGGTGGCTCCGGGCAGAGTGATTTTTTACGGCGTGGAAACTCCGGCGGAGTTTCGAGCGGAAGGGATTGAGGATCGGGGAGCGCTCGGTTCGGCGTTCACGCTGATTCACAAGGGCCAACGGATGCGACTGGAGACATCGCTGCCGGGGCGGCATGTCGTGTGGAACGCGCTAGCGGCGATAGCTGCCGCGAGCGAATGGAATGTCGGGGTGGAAGTGGCACGCACGGTGCTGCCGAATCTGCGGACGCCTTCGATGCGTGGGGAACTGATCCGCTTTACGAATGGATTTGCGTTGATTAACGATGCGTACAACTCGAGCCCCGCGGCGCTGCAGGCCATGTGCAGCTTGCTGGCGGCCACGCCGGGATTTCAGCGGCGGATTCTGGCTGCCGGAGAGATGCGCGAACTGGGGCCGTCCTCGGGACAATTGCATCGCGAAGGCGGTGAATTTGCGGCGCGCACAGGGAAGATTGATTTTGTGGTTGGAGTGCAGGGAGACGCTTTGCAGATTGTCGAAGGCGCGATTGCCGCGGGTGTACCGCGCGAGCGCACGAAATTTTTCGCTACCCCGGAAAATGCCGCGGAATTTCTGGCGGGCTATGTGAAGCCAGGTGACTTGCTGCTTGTGAAAGGATCGCGGAGCGTGAAGATGGAACGCATCGTGGAGGCCATGCTCGGCCGGTTTGCGCCGGTTGATGCGGGCCGGAAACCGGGTGCAGGCCACTAGGATGCTTTACTACCTCCTCTATCACGTGCTGCAGAAATATTTCAGCCCGCTGAACGTATTCCGTTACATCACGGTGCGCACGGCGTACGCGAGCCTGACGGCGATGTTTCTGGCGCTGGTGTTCGGGCCCTGGCTGATCCGCAAGCTGCGCGAATTGCAGATCGGCCAGTACATCCGCGAGGAAGGGCCGCAGGAGCACAGAAAAAAAGCCGGCACGCCAACGATGGGCGGCGTGTTGATCGTGCTTTCGACCGCGGTGCCGGTTCTCCTTTGGGCCGATTTGTCGAATCCGTTTATTTTGCTGGCGCTGTTTGCGCTGTTTGCGTTCGCGGCAATCGGATTTGTGGACGACTACGCGAAAGTGGCCAAGCGCCGGAACCTGGGACTGACGGGGAAGAAAAAGCTGATCTTGCAGTTCAGCGTCAGCTTTGCCGTGGGGATCACGCTCCTGGTGCTTTCCACGCACAGCGCGTATTCGACGCAGCTGATCGTGCCGTTCCTGAAACGCTTCCGGCCCGACTTGGTGATTCATGGGCTGCTGCATTCGGGGACCTTTTGGCCGCTGGCTTTTCTACCGTTCCTTGCGTTCATCGCACTCGTTATCACCGGAAGTTCGAACGCAGTGAATCTGACCGATGGTTTGGATGGCCTGGCAATCGGCTGCACCGTGATTGCGGCCGGCGCGATGACGATTCTGACTTATGTAAGCAGCAACTACCGTTGGGCGACGTATTTGGAAATTCAGTACATCCCGCGCGTGGGAGAGTTGACCGTATTTTGCGGCGCACTGGTCGGCGCTTCGCTCGGATTCCTCTGGTACAACGCGCATCCCGCGGAGGTGTTCATGGGCGACGTGGGATCGCTGGCGCTCGGCGGAACGCTGGGAACCATCGCTGTGATCATCAAGCAGGAAGTGCTGCTGGTGTTTGTCGGCGGGGTATTCGTGCTGGAAGCGCTTTCGGTGATTTTGCAGGTGGCGTCGTTCCAGTTGCGAGGGAAACGCATTTTCCGCATGGCGCCGATTCATCACCATTTCGAATTGCTGGGATGGAGCGAAAGCAAAGTGATTGTGCGGTTCTGGATTGCGGCGCTGGTGTTTGCGTTGTTCGCGCTGACGACACTGAAATTACGCTGAAGCATCGCGGAAGAGATTGGGTGTTAGGAATATGCCGGGTTCGATGGAATTGCGGAAGATGCGGGTGCTGGTCGTGGGGCTGGCGCGAACAGGTGTGGCTACGGCGCTGTTCTGCGCGGGGCACAACGCGATCGTGATGGCCACGGAAACGCGGGCCGAAAGCGAATTGGGAGATGCGCCGGCAAAGTTGCGGGCAGCGGGAGTCACTTTGGAGCTGGGTGGGCATACGGAAAAAACGTTTCTTGCGCAGGATTTGATTGTCCCGAGCCCCGGCGTGCCGGCGGACGATGCGTTTCTGTTGCTGGCGCGGCGGAAAGGCATCACGATCTGGAGCGAAATCGAACTGGCGTACCGGTTTCTGGAAGGAAAACTGATCGGCATTACGGGATCGAACGGCAAAACCACGACGACCACGCTGGTTCATCACATCCTGAAGACCGGGGCGATGCGTGCCTATCTCGCGGGGAATGTGGGGACGCCACTGATTTCAGAAGTGGAGAAGATGGATGCGGGGTCGGTAGCGGTGGCGGAATTGAGCAGTTTTCAATTGGAATTGATTGAAAAGTTCCGGCCGAACATTGGCGCACTGCTGAATCTGACGCCGGATCATCTTGACCGGCACAAGACGATGGAAGCCTATGCGGCGGCAAAAGCTCGGATCTTTGAGAATCAAACGGAACTGGATGCGGCGATTTTGAATGCCGACGATGCCGCTTCGGCGAAATATGCGCCGAAAAAGCCCCAAGTGTTCTGGTTCAGCCGGAAGAAACGTGTGGCGCAAGGCGCGTGCCTGCAGGGCGAGGAAATTGTGGTGGTGCACGATGGGAAAGAAGAGCCGGTGATGAAAGCAGCGGAGATTCCGCTGGCGGGCGCGCACAACCTGGAGAACGTGCTGGCGGCGGTGATCATCGCGCGGCTGGCGGGCGTTGACTCGGCAACGATTGCGAAGGGGGTGAAAAGTTTCGCGGGCGTCGAACACCGGCTGGAGTTCGTGGCGGATGTACGCGGTGTGCGCTATTACAACGATTCGAAGGCGACGAACGTGGACGCGACGCTGAAGGCGCTGGACGCGTTTCCGGGGAGAATCCTGGTGATTTTGGGCGGCAAGGATAAGGGAAGTGATTACACTGTGCTGCAGAAACCGCTGCGGGAAAGAGCGATCCTTGCACTCTTGATTGGCGCGGCGGCCGACAAGATCGAGAAGCAGATTGCGGGTAGCGTGGCAATCGAGCGCGCGGGGATTCTGGAACGGGCGGTGGAAGCTGCAACGTTGGCGGCGCGCTCCGGAGACGTCGTGCTGCTCGCGCCGGCGTGCGCGAGCTTCGATCAGTTTGAAAATTACGAGCATCGCGGCCGGGTGTTCAAACAACTGGTGCGATCGTTGGAGAAGCCAGCGACTGAGAAGGTCTAGCGGTCGCGGGAAGAGCACAAGCAGGAATGCCTGTGCCAAGAGAGGGAAGAGGCGAGATGGCGAGGCGTTCAGAGATGGACCGCTGGCTATTTGTTGTGACGCTGTCGCTCTGCCTGCTCGGGGCGGTGATGATCTTCAGCGCTTCGGCGGTGACCGCGCAGCAGATGTACGGGCATTCCTACGTGTTCGTGCTGCGGCAGGTAGTGTGGCTGCTCGCTGGCCTTGCGGGAATGTTCGGACTGATGAAGCTGGACTATCACCGCTTGCGCGAGCCGGCCGTCGTGTACACAGCGCTGTGCGTCGTGGCCGTACTTCTCGTCGGAACATTTTTCCTGGATAAGTCGCACGCGACGCATCGCTGGATCAAGATCGGGCCCATCAATCTGCAGCCTTCGGAAATGACTAAGCTGGTGGTGATCCTCTACTTGGCGTGGTTCCTGGATATGAAACGCCGCGCAGTGACGCGGATGGAATTCACGAAGCAGGATTTGATGCAAACGATTCTTCCCGCGGTAGCCCCGATTCTGGTGTGCGTGGGATTGATTGTGCTGCAGCCGGACCTGGGCACGTCGGTGGACATCTTGCTGATTATGACGGCGATTCTGTTCGTCGCGGGCCTCTCGTGGAAATGGCTGGCCGTGGGCCTGGCAGCGGCGTTGCCGGCGCTAATCGCGTTGGTTGCGTTCGTCTCCTATCGGCAAGCGCGCATCACCGCGTTTCTCCATCCGGACTCCGATCCGCAGGGCGCGGGCTTTCAACTGATGCAGTCATTGATTGCCGTGGGCTCCGGAGGATTCAACGGCGTTGGCCTGATGGAAGGCAAACAAAAACTGTTTTACTTGCCGGAAGCGCACACGGATTTTATTTACGCTGTGATTTGCGAGGAGTTGGGCTTCCTCGGCGCGATTTTCGTCATCACACTTTTCGCGGTTTACGGATGGCGAGGGATGCGCGCGGCGTTTAACGCGCCGGATAGGTTTGGCAGCATGCTGGCCCTGGGCGTGACCGCGATGGTGATTTTTCAGTCGCTGATTAATTTTGCCGTCGTGCTGGGCATGATGCCGACCAAAGGGATTCCGCTGCCATTTGTGAGCTACGGTGGCTCGAGTTTGCTGGTGATGCTGCTGGCAACCGGCGTGCTCCTGAATATCTCGCAACAGGCGGGAACTTCTTCGAGCTTGCGGGCCTGAGGGCGGATGGCGTGAAACTTCTGATTGCAGGCGGCGGAACCGGCGGTCACGTTTTCCCGGCGATTGCGATCGCGCGGGAGTGGTTGTCGAGAGGAGCCGACAGGCAAGTGGTGCTGGTGGGAACGCAACGAGGAATTGAAATGAAACTGGTGCCGCAGGCGGGGCTGCCGCTGGAGACGATTCGCGCGGCGGGGCTGAAAGGAAAGGGCGGCACCACACTCTTGAAGAATCTGGCAATGCTCGGGTCGGGATTGGCGGATTCCTTTGGTGTGCTGAAACGGCATAAGCCTGATGTCGCTTTTGGCGTAGGGGGCTATGCCGCGGGACCGATGCTTCTGGCGAGTTGGTTGCGCGGAATCCCCAGTGTGATTTTCGAACCCAACGCGGAACCTGGATTCACCAACAGGGTGGTTGCGCGCTTTGCAAAGCGTATCGCCACGGGCTACGAAGTTACCGGGAAGGCGTGGGGAGAAAAGGCGCAGCTGACGGGCTGCCCCGTGCGCCCCGAATTTTTTGCGATTGAGCCGCGCAAACCGGAGAAGCCGTTGCATCTGCTAATCACCGGGGGAAGCCAGGGCGCGCTGCCGGTGAATCGCGCGTTTGTGGATGCGATGGATTTTCTGGCCGCGCGAAAAAATGAGATGCAGATTGTGCACCAGACCGGCGAACGCGATTATAATGCGGTAAGGACCGCGTACGCGCGGCGCGAAATTCTCGCGGAGGTGGTTCCTTTCCTGACGAACATGGCGGAACGCTTCGCCTGGGCCGACCTGCTGGTTTGCCGGGCCGGAGCGATCACTGCCGCGGAGGTAGCCGCGGCAGGCCGCGCGGCGATTTTCATCCCGTTCGGGCACGCCACGGACAGCCACCAGTTGCGCAATGCGCAGGCCATGAGCAGCGCGCAAGCCGGGCGGCTGATCACGGAAACGGAACTTACCGGAGAACGTTTGGCGCGCGAGATTTTCTCCCTCCTCGACCAGCCCCGGGAGATTGAAACGCTTTCCACGAATGCGCGGAGGCTTGCCTACCCGCATGCGGCGCGCGACATTGTAAATCTGATTGAAGAAGTGGCGCGGCGGCGCGGCGAAAGGGATGGATCGAGGCCATGATGGTATCGTTTCGAAATTTTCAACGCATCCACCTGGTGGGCATCGGCGGCATCGGGATGAGCGGCATCGCCGAAGTGCTGCTGACGCTGGGGTATTCGGTTTCCGGCTCGGACCTGAAGCCTTCAACGATTACCGAACGCTTGCAGAATCTGGGAGCCACGATTTTTGAGGGACATCAAGCCGCGAATGTGGAAGGCGCGCACGTGGTGGTGATCTCTTCCGCGGTGAAAGCCGACAATCCGGAAGTGGTGGAAGCGCACAAGCGGAAGATTCCCGTGATTCCGCGAGCGGAGATGCTGGCGGAGTTGATGCGCCTGAAATACGGCATTGCCGTGGCCGGTGCGCATGGGAAAACGACCACGACCTCGATGGTCGCGTCGATTCTTGCGGCGGCGCATCTCGATCCAACGTTTGTGGTGGGTGGCAAGGTGAATCAGGCCGGAACCACGGCGCGCGTAGGGCGCGGCGAATATTTTGTGGTGGAGGCGGATGAGAGCGACCGCAGCTTCCTGATGTTCGCGCCAGTAGTAGCAGTGGTGACGACGATCGACCGTGAGCACCTCGACCAGTATTCCTCGCTCGAAGACATTCAGGACGCATTCATCCAGTTTGTGAATCGCGTGCCATTTTATGGCGCGGCAGTGTTGTGCCTTGACGAGCCCAACGTCCAGGCAATTATTCCGGACGTGAAGCGGCCGATCATCACGTATGGAACTTCACCGCAAGCCGACCTGGTGATCAGCGACGTGGAGATGCGCGGATTGGGCGCGGAATTTCGACTGACGTACAAAGGCGAGGACCTGGGAATGTTTCTGCTTCCGCATCCGCCGGGAATCCACAACGTGCGCAACGCAGCCGCAGCCGCGGCAGTGGCGCTCTATTTGAATGTGGCCAGCGATCTGATTCGCGAGGGGCTTGCCAAATTTGCCGGCGTGGGCCGGCGCTTCGATATCAAGGGTGTGGTGAACGACATCACGGTGGTGGACGATTACGGGCATCACCCGGCGGAGATTCGCGCGACGCTCAAGGCCGCGAGAGGTTGCCAATTCAACCGGCTGCTGGCGCTTTTTCAGCCGCATCGGTACACCCGAACACAGCATTTGTGGGATGAATTTGTTCGTGCCTTCAACGAAGCCGACATTTTGGCACTTGTGGATGTTTACGCGGCGGGAGAGTCGCCTGTCCCTGGCATCACGAGCGAGGCCCTGGCCAACAGCATCCGAGAGGCGGGGCACAAGAACGTGCAGTATTTTCACTCGATGCAGGCTGCGATTGAGTTCTTGCTGCGAGAAGCACGGGCGGGCGATGCGATCTTGACGATTGGCGCGGGGAATGTCAGCCGCGCTAGCAGTGAACTGATGGTGCTGCTGGGAACGGAACTTCGCGTGGAGGACCGGATTCGAAATGCGGATTGAAGAGCCCAAAATCCTGGCGGCGCTTTCGGAGTTGAAGGTTGAACTCCGGCGCGACGTTTCGCTGGCTGAACTGACCTCTCTTGGAATCGGAGGCACTACGGATCTGCTGCGCATCCAGCGGCATGAGACCATCCCGGGCCTCTTAACACTTCTCGATAAGCACGAGGTGCCGCACAAGTTCCTGGGAGGCGGCTCGAATCTGCTGGTGGTGGACGGCGAATTGCCCTTCGTGGTCTTGCAACTGGTGAAAGGTGAGCCGGAAATCTCCCTGGAAGGAACGATTGCCACGGTGGACGCCGCTGCAGACCTGGGGCGCACGGTGACCTTCTGCGCAAAAAATAATTTGGGCGGCATGGAAGGATTGATCGGCGTGCCAGGCACGGTGGGAGGCGCGCTGCGTATGAACGCGGGCGCTTACGGCATCCAGATCGGATCGTACGTGCGGGAAGTGAAAGTCTACCGGGCGGCGGAGCGTAAGATCGAGATTCTGCGCGGCGAACAGATTTCGTTCGAATACCGGCACACTTCTTTTGCGCCCGATGATATGATGCTGGCAGTGAAGCTGGAACTTCCCTCCAAACCGTACCCTGAAATTCTCCAAGGCATTCGCATCTGCAACGAAAAGCGGCGTTCGAGCCAGCCGCTCGGGCAGAAGAGCGCCGGCTGCATTTTCAAGAATCCGCCGGGCGGATCGGCCGGGCGTATGATCGACGAATTGGGATTGAAAGGTTTTTCGCATGGCGACGCGCGGGTCAGCGAGCGCCACGCGAATTTCTTTGTGAATGCGGGGCAAGCCTCGGCGGCCGACATGCTGGCGCTGATCGCGGATGTGCGCGAGCGCGTGCAGCAGGCCTACGGGGTAACCCTGGAAAACGAGGTGGTGGTTTGGAACGCGTAAAACCCATCCAACGCAACGCCTCCGCCGCGGCGGCAGAGCAGGAATCGTACCGGCCGGACCTGCTCACCGATGAAGAGCCGAAGTATCTGCGCCGGCAGAAGCCGGTGGAGATCCGCCGGAAGAAACTTGGCGGAAAGACCTGGCCGTTTTATCGCCGCGTGTTTGTCTGGACGGTGACGGGCGTGGCGCTGATCACGGCGGGATATTTTGGCGCGCGGTACGCGCTCTATTCGCCGCAGATGCTGCTGGTCAAGCCGGACCAGATTGGCGTCAGTGGGAATCACATCGTGGCGCGCGAGGAGATTCAGAAACTTTTCGTACATGACCGGGACCGCAGCGTACTGCGTATTCCCCTGGAGACGAGGCGTGCCCAGATTCAGGAGCTTCCCTGGGTGGAAGAGGCCAGCGTGCAGCGGATCCTCCCGAACCGCCTGCGCGTGGAAATCACCGAACGTACGCCCGTGGCATTCTTCCGAAACGGAAACGAACTCACTCTGATCGATTCGCACGGCGTCCTGCTGGAGCGCCCGGAAGGCGAAGACTTTCATTTTCCGATCGTGACCGGGATGTCCGAAAACCTGGCGAGGGAAGAGCGCGAAAAGCGCATGCAGGTCTATCAGGAGTTCATGAAAAACATTGATTTGGTGAAGCCGGGATCTTCCGAGCGCGTCAGCGAAGCCGACCTCGGCAATCCGCGCGATTTGTGCGCCGTGCTGACCGGATTCGGCAGCGATGGAAGCGCGCCGGCAATCACTGTGCATTTTGGCCAGGGCGATTTCACCGGCAAATACCGGACCCTGGTGGAGAATTTCACGCAGTGGCAGGCGAGCGCCGGGCCGGTGCACGCGATTGATCTTCGCTATTCGAGGCAGGTGGTGGTGAACCCCGACATCAGCGCACCTGTGGCAAGAGCAAAATAGAAAGCAGGAGAGAGTCTTGGCAAAGAAGGACAAATATCTCGTCGGGCTGGACATCGGCAGTACTAAGACGTGTGTGTTGCTGGCGGAAATCGAAAATGAGCAGGTGCGTTTCCTGGCTTTGGGCGCCGCGGAATCCAAGGGGCTGCGCAAGGGATTGATCGTCAATCTGGACTCGACGGTGAGCTCCATCCGCCGCGCGGTGGAAGAGGCCGAGAGCGTGGCAAACGTGCCCGTGGAGTCGGCGGTGATTGGCGTGGCGGGCAGCCACGTGCGCGGAATCAACAGCCGCGGCGGCATCTCGCTGGGAAACCGGGCTCGGGACGTAGAGCGCGACGACGTGCGCCGGGCCATTGATGCGGCGCGGAACATTGCCATGCCGGAGGACCGAGAAGTTTTGCATGTGCTTCCCCACGAATTCCTGGTGGACGCGCAGGACGGCATTCGCGACCCCATCGGCATGATCGGCCAGCGGCTGGAAGCGAATGTCCACGTGGTCACATCTTCCACGGCCGCGACGCAAAATCTCGTCACTGCCGCGAACAAGGCGGGAATTCTGATCAGCGACACGGTGCTGGAGCCGCTGGCCTCCGCGGAAGCCTGCCTCACGCCGGATGAAAAAGAGATGGGCGCTTGCATTTTGGACATTGGCGGCGGCAGTACGAACCTGGCCGTATTCGGCGGCGGCGTGGTGCGACATACGGGAACGATCGCCATCGGTGGCGACCACTTTACGAATGACCTGGCGGTTGGCCTCCGCACGCCAATTCCCGAAGCGGAAAAGATCAAGCATCGCCACGCGTGCGCCTGGGCAGAGATTCTTCACAACGATGGCGCCATCGAAATTGCCAGCGTGGGCGACCGCCCCCCGCGCACCATTTTTGCCCGCAACCTGACGGAAATCATCGAGCCGCGCGCGCAAGAGCTGCTGGCCATGATTAGGGACGACCTGCGCCGCGCTGGAATGGAACGGCAGATCCAGGCGGGGTTCGTGCTGACGGGCGGCGGCGCCCATCTGAATGGGTTCGACGAGCTTGCGGAGCATGTTTTCCAGTTGCCGGTGCGTCTTGGCGAGCCACGCGGAATTCTGGACATGCCGGAATCGGTGGTGAGACCCGACTACGCGACCGTCGTCGGGCTTGTTCTGCACGCGGCAAAAACCAGGCGGACCGCGCCGCAAAAAGGGAACAATTTTGTTTCAAAGCTGAAATCCATGTTCGCTGGGGCGTAGGCCAGAGGGGCCAAATCGGGATTCGCGGACGTTAAGGCCGAGAGGGTAAGCGGAGTGCACGGGTAAAAAGATCGACTTGCTGGCTTGTTTTCCACAGGCCTTGAAAAGTCTATGTGGTATCAGGGGAATACGAGTTCTATAAAGGATTTGGACCAGCCGGACAGGGGGAGAGGCATGACAGCGAAAGACGCAGGTATCCGGATGAGCTTCAGCGAGGAGTTGCAGCCCGCGAAGATTAAGGTGATTGGTGTGGGCGGTGGCGGCTGCAATGCGGTCAATCGCATGATCCGCGCCAAGGTCGAAGGCGTGGAATTCATCACCGCCAACACGGACCTGCAGGCGCTGAAGATGTCGCAAGCGCCGGTGAAGTTGCAGTTGGGTGCGAAGCTGACCAAGGGATTGGGCGCGGGCGCGAACCCGGAGATCGGCCGCAAGGCGGCGCTCGAAGACACCGACAAAATTATTGAAGCGCTGGAAGGCGCGGACATGATTTTCATTACTTCCGGCCTCGGCGGAGGAACGGGAAGCGGTGCAGCGCCAGTAGTGGCTTCGCTGGCAAGCGAGTTGGGCGCGTTGAGCGTTGCGGTGGTGACGAAGCCGTTTGCGTTTGAAGGCAAGCGCCGGATGCTGCAGGCCGAACAGGCGCTGCAGGACCTGATCGACGTGGTGGATACCGTCATCGTGATTCCCAATGAACGGCTGATGGAAACCGTTGAGCGTGGCACCAGCTTTTTCGATGCGTTCCGTATCGCCGACGACATTCTGCGCCAGGCGGTGCAGGGAATTTCGGACATCATCACTGTCCCCGGCATCATCAATCGCGACTTCGCCGATGTGAAGGCCATCATGCACGGACAAGGCTATGCTGTCATGGGCACGGCTGTGGCGACCGGCGCGAGCCGCGCTGTGGATGCGGCGAACCGCGCGATTGCGAGTCCCCTGCTCGAAGACAATTCGATCCAGGGGGCGCAGGGTATTCTCATCAATATTTGCGGAAGTTCTTCGCTTTCGCTGCATGAGGTGCATGAGGCGTCCAGTGTGATCCAGAAAGCGGCGCACGAAAACGCAAACATTATTTTTGGCGCGGTGATGGACGACAACATGAAGGACGCAGTGAAGATCACCGTAATCGCGGCCGGTTTCAAGGATGCGGGGAAGAAGCAGGCGCAGTCAAAGCAGTCGGTCCTGCCGAGGACCTGGAAGGCCGGGCGGGAAAATCCTCAGCAGCAGGAACTGCCACAGGCGCCGCCCAGTGTGGTGCATCAGGTTGCGCAGAACGTACGCGAAGTTTCTCCCGAAGTCCCAAAAGACGATCTGGATGTGCCGACGTTCCTTCGCAGGCAGGCGCAGAAAGCCTGAACCTCAGCGCAATTTGAAGTTTCGCAGGGCACGCAAATGCGTGCCCTTTTTTTGTGGGGAGAAGCCTAGTAGCGCCGGCCTGCCTGCGCCTGCCTGCCGCAGGCAGGGCGAGCAGGCATCTTGCCAGCAAGCGTCCCGCCAGGATGGCGGCGCTACCCTTGGAGGCTTGCCACGCAGTCTCGGACCGCGGACTCGAAGGCTGCGATGTTTTGGCCGGCATAGGGAATCACTCCGCCAAGGCCCGTATGCAGTTCATGTGCTCCGGTGGCGCGGGCTAACGCTGCGATATTACCCGGGTGGAGGCCGCCGCCGGGCAGTATTGCGATGCGTTTGCCACCTTGTTGAATAAGAGTTCGCAGAACGGATGCGCCCGCCGGCGCGTCGGGAGCCCCGCCCGAAGTCAGGATACGATGTGCGCCGGTAAGGACAATGTCTTCCAAGGCCGCTGCGAGATTGCTCGTTTCATCGAAAGCGCGGTGAAACGTCGCCTGCATCGGCGAGACGAGTGCGACGAGTTCTCGGGTGCGCTGCACGTCCACCGAACCATCAGGCAGCAGCACACCGGTAACGATGCCCTGCACGTTTTCGCCACCAAGCGCGGCAATTTCTTGCTTCATTTGCGCAAATTCGCCTGAATTGTAGACGAAATTTCCGGCGCGTGGCCGCACCAAGACGTGGATCGGGATCCTCGCCGCCGAGCGCACCTGACGAATCAGCTCGAGGCTGGGAGTCAGTCCGCCCATTTCCAGAGCCGCGCATAATTCCAGGCGGTCCGCGCCTGCGCGTTCTGCCGCAATCGCTCGTTCGAGCGAGGTAACCGCAATCTCTAACAGGAAATCTCTTGGCACGCCGAGGATGGGATGGCTCAATAGCGTTGCGGCAGGACCGCGTAACGCGCAATGACGAAGCCCATGGCTCCCCCAAAGAACACGTCGGCGGGAAAGTGGTCGCTGCGCGAGATACGCGAGAAGGAAATGGCACCGGCCAGCCCGTATGCGACGAAGGGTACCCAGCGGTGCGAGCGGTACCGGCGGGCGATCACCGTAGCCACGGCCATTGCCCCCATTGCATGGAGAGAGTAGAAGCCGCCGGAGTGAACTGGATTGTGAGTCCCATTAAAGAAACTGTCGGAGTAGGGGCCGTTCCCCGTATAGGCGATGGGTTCCCGCCGACCGGTAATCGCTTTGAAGGGAAGATCGATCAGGAAGCCGTCAACGAAGGCCTCGCCGGCAAGAAGCGCCGTTTGCTGGGCGTAGGAATCCTTGCGCGCCCAGCCGATCGCATACAATGCCGCCGGGACCGCCGCGATGAAAGCGCCGGTGTTGGTGCTGCTGAAAACACGATTGAATCCGCTGAAGCTGGTGGTATTTCGAAATGGGGGAGCTGAGTACGGGTCCGAAGCGACAAATCCGGAAGTGATACCAACTACGGCAATGGTGGGCCAGATATGCTTTCCCTTGGCGAGTTTCGTGGGGAAGAGCCAAATGTCTTTCTGATCGGCCAGAAGATTTCCCGGCAGTTGGCGAAGCGATACGCTGCGCCCAGTGTCTGAGCAGCACGCGGAAGTTCCGGGAGAGGAAGTAGCCGGGGAAGTTGACGGCGCATTGGGCTTATCCTGAGCGGCGAGCGGAAGGGAACTGATCAGTAGAGCGGCGGAGACAAGTACAACACCTTGACGATTTTGCGCTGAAAATAACATTCGGCAATATTAGCTTATATGGCGCGCGAGGAAGTGTCTCATACAGTACAGTTACGCCAAACCGTAAGAGGCGAATACAACGATCGCGGTGACACCCAACCCGGAGCCGAGGACCGCACCTGCCAGTACGTCGCTAAGAAAATGCATACCGAGCACCACGCGGGAGACCGCGATGCTGGCGGCTAGAAAATAAAGCGCACCTTCAAGGCCCGGATAGAAGTAACTGATCACCAGGGCGATCGAAAAGGCTGTCATCGTGTGGCCGGAGGGAAAGGAAAACTGGTCCGGAGGCAGCACGCGCGACCAGCAGTGTGGTTCAAGATGGCACGGGCGCTGGCGATGGCTGATCTTTTTCAGCGCTTTGAAAACGAACACACCGGCGAGGGCCGCTGAACCTGCGGCGCAGACCGCGGTATATCGATTCGGGCCGCCGGCGATCAGGAGAATGGCTCCCAAGCTATACCAGAGCCACCCGTCTCCGATGCGCGTGGCCGCAATCATCCAGTACCGAATCCAGCGCGGTGCCTTCCAGCTATTGACGCGTCGCATGACGCGGTAATCACGGTTTTGGATGTAACCCCAGACGGTCTTCGCCATGGTCATGGCCTCACCTCAACTCGCCCAGTTCGCCTCGAATGTCGAATCGACGTCCCATAGCAGGCGGGGACTCTTTTCCTTGCAGTCCAGCTTCGCGGCCCACTGTTTGCAAAAGCGGATTTCATTCAGCCAGTGAAACGCGGTTATCGCCGGAATCAAAAAGGTCAGAGGCAGCAGCGCGGCCGCCGCAGGCTTTTCGTTCAAAACGCGGCGAATAAAGTTGAAAATATCTAATGTTAGTTTCGCGTAGCCACCGTCCTGCCCGTTGACGACGCCGCGCCCGGCTCGCAAGCCGGCAAAATATTCCTCGACGGTCCGCGCTCCCGGCACTTCCGTGAACGTCCGCGCCACTCCCAAGAGCGTGTGGGAATCGCTGCCCGCCACGCAGGCCTTGCCAAGCCTTCCGGCAAGCTGCCCCGCCCGTTCATTCGCTTGTTTCCACATCTGGCCGTTCCGCACTTCAAACGCCGGCACGTACGAGGCGAACCAATCGAAATCCGAGATATCCCGGCGGCCTGTGAGGCTGGAGAACACATGATTCAGGCTGAAGAAAATCTTACGCTCGGTGAGGTACATCACGAGCCCTATAAAATCGTTGCGGCGGCGCGAAATTTCCGCATGATCCTTCTCGCTGATCCCGTAGACTCCCAGGTGGATTTGCGTCCCTGTGGGCATGCGCACGGTTACTTCTTCACTCAGGAAAAAGTCGGGGTGTTTCCGAAGAGTTTCCGCGGCATCGATGGAATCATGGTCGGTCAGGGTGACGATGGACATGCCGAGGCGCTTGCAGCGCTCGTAGACCTCGGCGGGGTGGTTATAGGACTCCTTACAGATCCGGGTTAGGCCCGGGGTGTCGCACATGCCCGACGCGGTTGAATGGACGTGAAGGTCACATCGCATGTTACGAGATTAGATGCGAGATATGAACAGCACATGAAACGAGGGCAAATTGAAGATGAATCCTGGGGTGGAACTGATTGAACACAAACGGCTTGAAACGTTTTCCACATGGCATGGAGCGTGCCTGACGGATGTTTGCAGAACATTCATATTTCTGTGGAACAATACCCTCCGATGAAGAAAATACAGGTGTTGTTCCATGACGCGGGCGGCGGCCATCGCAACGCCGCGGTCGCCCTCCAGACGGTGATTTCCCAACAAAATCGTGGCTGGCAAGTGGAATTGGTGCAGTTCCAGGAACTGACGGATCACCTCGACGTGCTCCGCAAACTCACCGGTATTCGTATTCAGGAACAGTACAATACGCTGCTGCGTAACGGCTGGACGCTGGGCGCGACGCAGTTGTTGCGCGTTCTCCAGGCGACGATCCGCCTGTTTCACGGGCCGCTGGTGAAATTGTTGGCGGACCATTTCCGGAAGAGTGATGCGGACCTCCTCGTCTCCGTGATTCCCCATTTCAACCAGGAGATTGCCGAAGCCTGGAAACTGGTGCACCCAGAAAGGCCCTTCGTCACTTTGATTACCGACATTGCGGATTTCCCGCCGCATTTCTGGATCGAACGAGCTGAAAACCAATATGTGATCTGCGGTTCGGAGAAGGCGGCCCAGCAGGCGCGTGCAATTGGGAAGGACGATGCGCATGTTTTCGAAACTTCCGGGATGATTTTGCGCCCGGATTTTTATTTGCCCGATGAATCAGATCCGCTGGCGCTTCGCAGTGAGTTGGGACTTCAAACGAATCTGACCACCGGCATGTTGCTGTTCGGGGGATTCGGCTCGAAAGTGATGCTCGAAATTGTCGAGCAACTGGACAAGGCGCAGTTGCCGTTGCAGTTGATTGTGATTTGCGGGCGCAACGAGAAACTGGCGGAAACTTTTCGCGGACGAAAATGGAATTTACCGCTCCACGTTGTGGGATTCACGAAGGAAGTGCACCGGCTGATGAGGACCGCGGATTTTTTGATCGGGAAGCCCGGGCCGGGGAGCGTGGCCGAAGCAATGATGCGAAAGCTTCCCGTAATCCTCGAATGCAATGCCTGGACGCTGCCGCAGGAACGTTACAACACCGAATGGGTGAAAGAGAAGCGAGTCGGCATCGTGCTGCGTAATTTCAGGGAGGTTGTCGGCGGCGTTAAGCAACTTCTGGAACCGGCCACGTTCGCGGAGTTTCGCCGGAATGTTGCAAGCCTTGAGAACCGCGCGATTTTTGAAGTTCCGGAAATTTTCTCGAAGTTGCTCGGCGAGTCAAGCCGGCCGAGCTAATTACTGGCGCGTTCGGCCCGCGGCTTGCGTGGATAGTGAGGGCCGGCTCCCGGCGTTTCCCGAGGCGGCTGCACGCGCTGTTTGGTGCAACTTACAGCCCACCAGCGCGACGCGTACTTCGGCAATTCACACATCCTGGTGCAGCCGGCGGAAGTTTTCGATTGCGCGCAGCCGCAATAGCAACCTCCTACGCTCGTCTTGCCCAGTTGTCCGCGGGTGTCAGCGGAAGTGGAGAGAGCCAAGGCTCCGGCGAAGAGGGCAAGATCAAGGGTGGCCCAGATGGCGAGGCGTCGTAGACGGCGAAGCAGAGGTGACGTCATACAGGAGCAGTGTCAGGGAGAACGCAAGAAAAACCGATAGCGCGGCGTTACTGAGAGTATTGTTACCCGGGTCATGGTACGAGGTTTAGAGAAAGAGCGAATCGGTCGGAGGCACGGGAAGCCGAAGCGGAGTCCCGAATTGAATCTAGAGGCCAATTTTGGTTCAAGGCGTGGTTCTAAGAGGGGCAGCTAACCGCAAACTTTTGAGCAGTTTGTGAGAATGCTTTAGGAGAAATGACTTGGCGCTGCTCGTGCAACAGAGAGACACGTGGGCGCATTTCAGAAACGAGACGCACAGAATGGCAAGTGAGGGGGAAGGGGCTTACTTGCTGCTTTGGCGAATCGTTACCACCTGCCTCTGAGAGGGAAGCTAGGATGGATGACCCCACGCGCCGGTGTGAAAACGACACTGGCATCTGAGATGCGCCTTCCGGGGCTCCCCGATCCCAAGCGGGGGCCCCACTTTATTTGGCCCGCGTTTTTCCCACACACACCTATTTCCATCCGAAATTTTAGCTGACCCAACCTGCTTGCTGGTTTGAGCTTTTCGCCAAGCGTTGAAAATGAGTTTGAAAGTTGATCGTGTCCCAGCCATCCGGGCCGCGGCAATCCTGGCCCGGTCTATCTGGGCAATGCCGCTTTTTCCACAGGAAGCGGGTCCGCGGTTCCGGCCGACCCTACCTTTTGCACGACGGAAATGCCGGCCTTGCCGATCACGTGCGCTATCTGTGTCTCGCGCAATCTCGATGCATCGTATTCCAACGTAATGAGCTTCTGCTTTTCGTCCACGCGGAAGCGGCGCAGGCCGTAGGTGTTGGCGAATTCGCCGAGGCGCTGAAGCTGCTCGAAGCTGGGTGGCGAGTGGAGCTCGTAAGTGATTTCGAGAAGTGTCATGCGGGAATTATACCAGTGCGAGCGGTGAATGGGGCAGCAGTTCGGGCAAACTACAGGCGCCGGAAAAGCATCAATCAGCTGTCATCCCGAACCCGCGCTTTTTGCGGGTGAGGGATCTGCTTTCCCATTGAGAACAGAAGTTGCGCCATTTGACAAGAAATAGCCTCTGGGGGTATAAATACCCCTGAGGGGTATAAGGCGATGGAAAAGCAGGCGCGCAAGGCCGCTGGAGTGGACGCGGGATTGAAGGCCGCAAATCTGAACCGGTTGAAGCGAATCGAAGGGCAGATCCGCGGGCTTCAGAAGATGGTCGAGGAAGACCGCTATTGCGCGGACATTCTGGTGCAGGTCGCTTCGGTCCAGGAAGCCCTGCGCGGCGTGGGGCGCAACCTGATGAAGAATCACCTGCAGCATTGCGCCATGAAGGCGATCAGCAGCGGCAAGCCCAAGGAAACAGCGGCGATGTATGACGAACTGCTGGAACTTGTCTATAAGCACCTTCGCTAACCGGGGAGCTTAGAAGAGGAAGAGGAAAGTCTGATGGAACGCGATCCAGTTTGCGGCATGAATGTTGATCCCGAGAAGGCCAAAGCGAAGGTAGGGCACGGTGGAAAGACCTATTATTTTTGCAGTTCGGGCTGCGCGAAGCGATTTGAGCAGGCGCCCGGACAGTTTGTTTCCGCGCCGCCTCCGAGCGTCGCTCCCCACGGAACTCAAATCACAGCGGCCGCGAAACCAGCAATGGCTTCGCTGCCGATTCTCGCGTCAGCACCAAGAGTGAAGGACCCCGTTTGCGGAATGATGGTGGACCCGCAGAAAGCCGCGGGAAAGGTCGAGCACGCCGGGAAGACCTACTTTTTCTGCTCGCCACGCTGCGCAGAACGATTCGAAAAGGACCCGGAGAAATATCTGACAGTGCCGGGAACCGCCGGAATGGAGCACGCCCATGCTGAACCACCTCCGGTGACCGCGCAAAACATTCGATACACCTGCCCTATGCACCCGGAAATTGTGCAGATCGGTCCGGGCAATTGCCCGATTTGCGGAATGGCTCTGGAACCGATGGATATTGTGGCCGGGGAGCAGGCCGACCCCGAGTACGACTCGATGCGCAAGCGGCTCTGGGTCAGTGCCGCGTTGTCGCTGCCGTTGCTGGTACTTTCGATGACTGGCGACGCGCTTGGTCTCCATTTCGCTGCAGGCGTGAAAAATGGGATCGAACTCCTGCTTGCCTCTCCCGTCGTGCTTTGGGGCGGCTGGCCCTTCTTCGAACGTTTCTGGGCGTCGCTCGTCAATCGCAGCCCCAATATGTTCACGCTGATCGGGCTGGGCACGGGCGCGGCGTATCTTTACAGCCTGGCTGCGACGCTCTTCCCGCAATTTTTCCCAGACTCATTCCGCGCCATGCATGGTGAGGTTTCCGTTTATTTCGAAGCCGCAGCGGTAATCACAACGCTGGTGCTCGTGGGCCAGGTGCTCGAGCTGCGTGCGCGGCATCGCACAAGCGGAGCGATTCGGGAATTATTGCATCTCGCGCCACAAACGGCGCATGTGGTTGCGAATGGTAGCGACCGCGACGTTTCACTCGATCAGGTGAAACGCGGCGATCTGTTGCGTGTTCGCCCGGGCGAGCGTATTCCAGTCGATGGGACGCTGCGCGAAGGTGCAAGCGCCGTGGACGAATCGATGGTGACGGGGGAGCCGCTGCCGGTGGAAAAACGGCCGGGCGACAGTGTCACAGGCGGAACACTCAACTTCAGCGGCAGCTTCGTGATGGTGGCCGAGCGCGTCGGCAGCGAAACGTTGCTCGCGCGGATCGTCAAGCTGGTCAGCGAAGCGCAGCGCAGCCGCGCGCCGATGCAGCGCCTGGCAGACAAAGTGGCGGGTTATTTTGTACCGGGTGTAGTGGCCGCAGCGATTCTGGCCTTTCTGGGCTGGGCCTTGTTCGGTCCGGAGCCGCGATTCGCTCACGCCCTCCTGGCTGCGGTTTCCGTGCTTATCATTGCCTGTCCTTGCGCGCTTGGCTTGGCCACGCCGATGTCCATCATGGTGGCGGTTGGGCGCGGCGCGACTGCAGGTGTGCTCGTACGCAGCGCCGAAGCGCTGGAAACGCTGGCGCGCGTGGACACCCTCGTGCTCGACAAGACCGGCACGCTTACGGAAGGGAAGCCGCGCGTGGCGAGCGTGGAAGTGTTCAAGGAGAACGACCTTTCCAAGGAAAGGCTGCTATGGGTGGCCGCGAGCGTGGAGCGCGCAAGCGAGCATCCATTAGCCGGGGCCATCGTGCAGGCTGCGAAAGAAAAAGACATAGCGCTAACAGAGGCCACAGAATTCCGGGCGACTCCTGGAGGAGGAGTAGAAGCCGTTTTGCAGGGAGACCGTGTTCTGATCGGCACTTTGAAATTTTTTCGGGAACGCGGGATCGGCGGGGCCACCAGCACATCTGCTCAAAATTCTCAGGTTGGCTTAGGGAGCGAGCGCGCGGCATCGACCAGCCAAGTAGCTGTCGCAATCAACGAAAAAGTGGCCGGCGTCATAACTTTGGCCGACTTGCTGAAGGAGTCGACACCCGAAGCGATCAAGGCGCTGCGAGCGGAAGGATTGCGCCTCGTGATGCTCACGGGCGACCGGCGCGAATCGGCCGAAGCGATCGCGAAACAACTGGGCCTGACCGAAATTGAAGCCGAGGTCCGCCCTGAACAGAAGGCGGCGGTGATTGAACGCCTCAAGAAAGAGGGGCGCATCGTGGCCATGGCCGGCGACGGAATTAACGATGCTCCAGCATTGGCGGCTGCGGACGTCGGCATCGCGATGGGAACGGGGACCGACATTGCCATGGAAAACGCAGGAATCACTCTGGTGAAGGGCGACTTGCGGGGCCTCGTGCGTGCGCGGCGGCTGTCCCGAGCGACGGTCAGCAACATCAAGCAAAACCTAGCCTTTGCCTTCCTCTATAACCTCTTGGGAATCCCCATTGCGGCAGGAGTCTTCTTTCCGTTTTTCCACTGGCTTCTGAGCCCAATGATTGCAAGCGCAGCGATGAGCTTCAGCTCGGTTTCCGTCATTACCAATGCGCTGCGGTTGCGGGGCACGAAACTCTAGTCTCTGGGCAGTCCGTCACCTGACCGGACCCCATCTTCGTTCGTCTATATCCTCAAGAGCGGGAACATTTTGAGTGGAACTGCGTATTAATGTTCAGAAGCCGGAATGGATTCTGTCGTGGGGGTCGGTTATGTCCAGCAGTGGCAATGGTTTAACTAACGGAAAGGCGGCCAAGAAGCGCCGCCGGCGCATCATTCTTGGCAGCGTTGCGGCATTGATCCTCATTGCCGGAGGATACAGCGTCTATGCCGCTCTGCGCCCGAATCACGAAATTGATCCTTCCAAACTGGCCGTGGCGGAACGCGGCGACCTGGCCAAGGTTGTCGTCGCTACCGGCAAGATTCAGCCTCTCTCCAAGGTCGAAGTGAAATCCAAAGCCAGCGGCATCGTGAAAAAACTTTACGTGGATTACGGTGAACACGTGAAAACCGGCCAGTTGCTCGCGGAACTCGACAAAATTCAACTCGAAGCCAGCTTACGCGCCGCACAGGCCAATTATCAAGCCGCGCAGGCGGCAAAAGATTCGGCCAATGCCACGCTGGAGCGCAACAAAGTCGACGCGGAAGGGCCGGACGTGCCGTTTCTCAGGCTGAATATGGAGCGCGCGGAGCAGATGTTCAAGGACGGTGTGATGTCCAAGAGCCTGGTGGAAGACGCCGAGAAAAACTATCAATTGGCGCTGAACAAACAAGTGAGCGCGCAGCGAAACCTGGCGGTCTCGCGTGCGGAGATTGCCAAGGCCGTGGCACAAGAGGCGCAAGCAAAGGCAGCGCTCGAAAACGCGCAAGAAGACCTGCGCAATTCCACGATCATCAGCCCGATCGACGGGCTGGTGCTGTCCCGCGACGTAAATGTGGGCGATGCGGTGAGCTCCATCCTCGTGCTCGGCTCACAGGCGACGCTGATCATGACACTGGGAGACGTCAGCGAAGTGTACGTGCAGGGGAAAGTGGACGAAGCCGACATCGGCAAGGTGTATCTGAACCAGGCCGCGCGCATTGTCGTGGAGTCGTTCAAGGACAAGAAATTCACTGGCAAAGTGACAAAGATTTCGCCCCTGGGCAAAGAAAAAGACAATGTCACGACGTTTGAAGTGCGGGTTTCCATTTCCAATCCCACCGGCGAGCTGAAAGCCAACATGAGCGCCAACGCGGAAATCGTGCTGGAAGAGAAAAAGAACGTGCTGATGGTGCCGGAAGCGTCTCTGATCTATGACAAGGATCGCAAAGCCTCGGTGGAAATTCCCGAACCGAAGGCAGACAACGGAAAGAAGAAGATTCCCGTGCAACTCGGCATCTCCAATGGCGTGAGGACTGAAATAACCGCCGGCCTGAACGAAAAGCAGCAAGTGGTCCTCCAATAGCGAGGCGGAAATGACGTTTCGCGACCTGCTGAGAGACACCATCGCAACACTGCTGGCCCACAAGCGGCGCACCTTGCTGACGATGTTCGGCATCGCCTGGGGGATTATTTCCATTACCCTGATGGTTGCCGCTGGCGAAGGCCTGGGCCGCGGGATACAAAAACAACAAGAACATTTCGGCAAAGACGTGATGATCGTTTTCTCCGGGCGAACCAGTATGCAAGCTGGCGGCACGCGTTCCGGCCGCGCCGTCCACTGGATGGAAGACGATTACAAGCAAGTGGCCCAGGAGGCGCCTGCCTGCAAATACGTGATGCCCGAACTGGACAACGATTTGAAGGTGCACAGCGCATTCAACAGCGGTGATATCAATACTGCCGGCTCGCTTCCGCCGTTCACCGAAATCCGCAGCATCACGGTGGCGGAGGGGCGTTTTTATAACTATGAGGACAACGAAGAAGGCCGCAGAGTGGCGTTTCTGGGCAGCGACACCAAGAAGCAGTTGTTTGCCGATCGCGATGCCATTGGGCAAGTGGTGGAGTTGAATGGAATCCCTTACACCGTCATTGGCGTGATGAAAACGAAAGA
>Ga0210402_10001082_pt1 | contig 28852 bp, 20 predicted proteins | sample IncBWC7MmetaG_FD_161055 | JGI IMG/M metagenome (GOLD analysis project Ga0210402, IMG submission 161055) | Forest soil microbial communities from Barre Woods Harvard Forest LTER site, Petersham, Massachusetts, United States - Inc-BW-C-7-M | ecosystem: Environmental > Terrestrial > Soil >...
TCGGCTTCGTCGAAATACATCATCACGTTGCGGCAGAAAATGATGTCGTTGCGCTGCGGCAGGTATTCCGTCTTCAGATTGTGAAAGTCGAAGTGCACCAGTTCCTTGACGTTTTTCTTCACCGCGTAGCGGGCGCCCATTTTGTTGAAGTAGCGCAAGCGGTAGCCATAGTCGACCCCCAACATCTGATGCTCACCGTAGGAGCCCTCCTGCGCCGTGCGCAGAACCGAATAGTTGATGTCGCTGGCCAGGATCTCCACCCGCCAGGGCGCTGGTACCATGGGCTTCGGGACCGGCGATTCGACGGGCAGAGGATTGCGCAGATAGTAGTACGACAGCGCGTCGGCCACCAGCATGGCTATGGTGTAGGGTTCCTGTCCCGTGGAACAGCCCGCGCTCCAGATTCTCACGCTGTACTCCCGCCGAGCCTGCTTGCGCCGCAGCATATCGTCCATCACATCCCGCTGAAACAGTTCCAGCTGCGCCTTGTTCCGGAAGAAGCTGGTCTCGTTGACCGTGAGGTTTTCCAGCAGCAGAGACAGTTCTTGTTTCCCCTGCTGGCTGATGAGCAGGCGATAGTAGCTGTAGAACGAATCCAGGTGACACTCCTTCAACCGGCGCTGCAAACGGTCCTGAAGGAAGGAAGTGCGCCGATCGTCGAAATGCATGCCGCACTCCTGGTAGACGAGCGTCTGCAGGAGTTTCAATTCCGCGTCGGTGAGTGCTGGGGCATCGCTCGTGTTCATGTGGGTTCGGTCTGCTTGCTACTTTCCGGCCGAGGCGCTCTTGGTGACTGTCCCTGTCCCCGTACCCGCTTTGCTGCTACCGGCCGCAGCGGGTTTTTCTGCCGGTCTTACTGCGGACGCTTCGTTCCCAATCTCACGCGCCCCTAATACCTTGCTGATATCGAGCAGAATGATCAGCCGTCCCTTGTACTTGCCGAGGCCCGTCACGCAGTCCAATCCGCCTTCCCGCATCATGGCGGGCGCGGCTTCGATTTCGCTTTCGGGAATTTTCAGAACCTCAGACGCCGAGTCCACAATCATGCCCGCCAGCCGGCCCCGGTGTTCCACGACCAAAATGCGGCTGCGCCGGTCGAGTCCGGCGGACGGCTGCCCAAACCGCTTTCGCAGATCCACCACCGAGACAATCTTCCCGCGCAGGTTGATTACCCCTTCCAGATAATCGGGCGCGTCCGGCACCGCGGTGATCTCCGGCACGCGCACGATTTCATGCAGCGATGTGATAGGCACGCCATAGGTCTCGCGACCCACTCGGAAACCTACAATGTGTGTTTCCCGGCTCATGGTTGGAATTCCCTCAACGAGATCCCGCCGCCGCGGTCCGGGCTGCGTTCCCGAACCCCGGCGCGCTGTCATTCGACCGCAGCGCAAAACGGTCCATCGAATCGAGCAGACCCCGCGACATCTTTGACATCTGATCGGAGGAGGCAGCCAGTTCGGTCGAACCCGACGTGGAGGATTGCACCAGTTCACGCATGCGTTCCATGGCCTGGACCACCGCCTGCGCCCCGGATGCCTGTTCTTCCACTGCCGAATTGATCTCGTGGGTGATTTCGTTCAACCGCGTAGTCGCGCGAGCGATCTGCGAGGAGCCATGCGACTGTTCGTTGGTGGCCGCCCCGATTTCCTGCGCGAACTTGTACACCTCGGTCACCACGTTCGAGATTTTTCGCAGCGCGCCATTCAGTTCCTGCCCCAGGTTCAGCCCTTCGTTCACAATCGTTGTGCTCTTCTCCATGTTTTCGACCGCTTTGCGGGCTTCCTTCTGGATGCTTTCGATCAGTTCGGAAATCTCCTTGGTGGACTGCGCGGATTTTTCCGCCAGCTTCCTCACCTCATCCGCCACCACCGCGAATCCCAGCCCGTGTTCGCCCGCGCGCGCCGCTTCGATGGCGGCATTCAACGCCAGCAGATTGGTCTGCTCCGCCAGATCGTCAATCACTTCGACGATCTTGCCGATGTCGTCCGCCCGCGTGCCGAGCGAGTCAATGATCTCGCCCGATGAGCGGATCGTGGTGTTGATCCGGTTCAGGCCGTCGGTCGCCTTTTCCATGGTGCCGATTCCGCTGTGTACCTCTTCCCGCGAACGGTTAGAAATGTCGAGCAAAACCTTGGCTGTATCCGCGACCCGCTGGATCGAGGTCACCATCTGATCAATGGAGGCCGATGTTTCGCTGACGCTCGAGGCCTGCGTCTGCGTGCTCTTCACCATGTTCTGCACGTTCACGCTCATTTCGTGCATCGTGCTTGTCACTTCATCGATGGCCGATGAAGTCTGCAGGCTGTTCCTGGCCGATTCGTCGGAGGCGCTGGCCACCTGGGTGGAAGCGCTGGCTACCTGGGAGGCCGCGTCGCGTACGTTGCGCACCATCCCGCGCAAGCCTTCCACCATGCGAGTGAAGGCGTTCGCCAGGGTATCGTTAGCGGAGCGCGGATGGACTTCGACCGCCAGATTGCCCCCGGCGATGGCTTCGGAAACGGCGGCCATTTCTTTCAGGTACTTCACCATGGAATCGAAAGTCCTGGCCAGTTGCCCGATCTCGTCCTTGCCGTGAATGTCAATATTGTGTTCCAGATCCCCGGACTGGCCGATCTGGTCCGCCACGTGAATCAGCCGGCCGAGCGGTCCCGTGATTCCGGTGGCGGTCCGGTAGGCAATGATCATGCCCACGCCCAGAGCGGCCAGGGAACTGAGCACCGCAGCCAGAATCGTTGCCGTCGCGGCCACTTCATCGGAGTGACGCCGCTCGTCCAGCAGTTTGCGGTTCTCGCGATCGACATCGTCCAGAACCTCGCTCGAACGCGAAACCCAGGAGTTCGGATCCTTTTGCAAATAGAAAATCTGTAGTTCCGCCACTGTCGCGTTGCCACCATCCACGGCCCGGCGCTTCTCCACCAGCGGGCTGGCGAACTCATTGCCCCAAGCCTGCTCCAGCCCCTGTACTTTTTCGAGACTGCTTCGCTGTTGCGGGGAATTCGCCAGTTCCTGGGCATGGCGCAGCGCGTCACCTAGCACGTGTTCGCCGTCATTCATTTTCTCCACGTCCCGCGTGTCTCCGCTGAGCAGATAATTCTGCAGGTGAAGCCGGTTCTGCATCATCTCGAAGCGGACCGACGAGGTCGCCTCGGTCATGTCGATCGAGCGTTGCGCCGCAGCCTTGGTCTCATGCTCGCGTTGCACCGCGATCAGGTTGATCGCCAGCAGCAACAGAACCGTCGTGAGAATGATGCCGAAACTTAGATAAAGCTTTTTTCCGATATTCATATTCCAACCTTCCTCAGCCAGCGCTTCGGACCTTGCGCCCCCCTGTTATTGGGTCGGGTCAAAATGAAATTCCACAATCCCCATGGACTCTTGCGGACCCGTCTCGAAGCGCCACTTCTTGACCGCATCCAGAGCGGCGTTCGCCAATACCGGATGCCCGCCAACCAACTTTGCGTTCTTCACCGATCCGTTGGCGGCGACCGTGATCTGGACTTTCACCACGCCGGTAATGTTCATGCGCCTCGCCAGTTCCGGATACACGGGAGCCACTTTGGTCTTTGTTTTTCGATCGACTTCCTGCCCCCATGCCAGGGGAGCGCTCGTCGCGATCCATCCGCCAATCAGCAGAAGACCCACAGCGAACACACGATTCAAGGCTGGAATAGACACGCACGTACCTTTCACAGTCGTTTTGCCTTCCTCTGCCCTATATTCGTGCACGGACCACATCAGCGGATATCAAAAGTTCTTTCGGTGCATTACTTTAGTGATGTCTGTGCAGGGCATTGAAGAATCGATCTTTAGCTCCTTCCCCTACACACACCAGTAGTCCCGGACGCACCCGCCTCGGCGCTTCGCGAATCCCCACAATCGCCCATTTCCGGTTGCAGATTGAGACTCAGGTGTCACTTTGGTGCCGTTTCACAAGTCGGCACTGCCACCTGCTATTCCCTTGACTCAATTTGAGAATCCAGCGTACGTTTTATAAGTAATCCAATTGTTTTCAACCGCTTAGCTAAGCGATTGGTGCGCACTGACAACCCACAGCGGAAAATCGGGTCCCGGCGATGCGTCTCAGTCTGACGCGGCGTTCCAGAAGCTTCTCCTGGAGCTTTCCCGGGCGGCTTTTCAGAGCACCGATCCCAGCCAGCTTATCCGGTCCTTTTGCACCCTGACTCGCGCCTTCTTCGAAGCCAGCGGAGCCTACTTTTGGAGTCGCTCCGCCGACGGTGAGCTCGTCGGAACAGAGGCCGACGCCGACGCCGACCAGTCCGAGTCCTTTCGCGGCGTCCGCAGGCGCGCCGGTGATGCGTCGATCGCCATGGATGCGGTCCAGAAGCGTCGTGCCTTTTTCGTCGATCATCTCGACGTGGCGCGTTACCCGTGGCTGGCCGAATGCCACGCGCACGCCGCCATGGCCACGCCTGTTCTGGTTTCGGGGGAAGTGGTCGGTGCCATTACATTCCTGCGGAGTGCGCCCCATGCCCGCTTTGACGAGGATGCTGTGGCCAAAGTCACTATCCTGGCGGCCCAGCTCGGCACCGCACTCGAAGCCCTCCGGTTGAACCAGCTTTCCCGCGAAGAGCACCGCCGCGCCAGCATCCTGGTCGAAGTCGCCACCGCGCTGCATGGCTTGCCCGACACCGCAGCCGTGATGGAGAGCATCGCCGATCGCCTCCGCCTGCTGCTCCATTCGCCTGCCGTGCTTGTCTTCATCCAACAGGAAAAAATATTCCAGTTGCAGGCGGTGTCCACCGAAGCGCCCAAACTTGCCGGCGAGATTCGTTCGCGTTTCCAGCAGAACGACCTGCGCTGTTCGCTCGAGATCGCCGCTCGTGCCGTCGCCGCCGGCGAGCGCATTACGGTGAGCATCGACGGAGCGTCTCATTTTGGAGAAGACTCACCGCCGGGAGTTCTGATCGCCGCGCCCTTTCGCACCTCGCGCTCGCACGGCGCGATTTTGGTATACCCCCGTCAGGCGAGCCCGTTCACGCGGGAAGACAAGACCCTGGTCTCAGCATTGGCCGGCTTTGGGGCGGTTGCCGTCGCCAACGCGGAGTTGTACGGTATGGCCCGTGCCCAGGCCCATGAATTGCACGAAATCCTCGAGATTTCCTTTGAGCTCAGTTCCGCCGGAAAACTCGACGAGTTCATGCAGACTTCGGTGATCCGCGCAGCCAGTTTCCTCGGCTTCGAGCGCTGCTTTATCGGGCTACTCGAAAACTCCGTATTCCACATTCGTTGGGGAGTTGAGAACGAGGTTGCCCGTCCCGTCGATATTCCGCTCGACGATGGCGTCGCCACCCGCGCGCTGAAACAAAAAAATGTGTTCTTCACCGATGACGCCTCCAAGACTCCGGGGGCGAATTTGGATTTCATAGCGGCTTTCCAGATCCGCCAACTCCTGGCGGTTCCCCTGCTCGGTTCAAACGGCGAGGTGCTCGGGATGTTTGGAGTACTCGACCGCACCGAACCGGGGCCGATCAGCGACGAAGACGTCCGCCGCTCCCGCGCTCTGGCGGCGCAGGTTGCCATCGCCCTCGAACTCACCCGTAACCTGCACCAATCCGAGGAGCACCGCCGCCGCGCCGAGGCTCTGGTCGCGATTACTCTCGAACTTAACAACGTCCTGCATCTGCCCGAGTTCACGCGCAACTTCGCTCTTCGCGCAGCCAGTCTGCTGGGAGGCCGATCGGTCGGCCTCAGCCTTTTCCAGACATCGGAACCGGATACCGTCCTGATATCCGGCGCCTCCGAAGTCAACGCTTCCGAAATCAACGACAAGCAACTGCTCCGCCGCTTCAGTCAGGCGCTCCGTGCGGCCCTGCCGAAACATCCGAGCGATGTCGCCTTCGCTTCGGCCGACGATATTCTGGGAACCGATCTTGCCTCGAGCCTGGGATGGACGGATTGCACCCTGGTCCGGCTGGTCGGCTCCTCTGGGGAACTCGTCGGCGTTCTTTGCCTCGCCGACCGCGGCGCCCCGCCCTCCATCGAAGATCACCAGTTACTGCGCGCCATCGCCGGCCATGCCAGCATCGCTCTCGAGAATGCGTGCCTGTTCACCCGCATGCAGCAGGCCAACCGCCACTGGCTGGAAGTCTTCGATGCCATCAGCGACTTCATCGTGGTCCACGATGAGCAGCACAACATTCTCCGCGTCAATCGCTCCCTGGCCGATTTCGTCGGCATCGCCCCCGACCAGTTGATCGGCATCAACATGCGGGCGCTCGACGCCCTTTCTACTGCAGCTTCGCCGCACTCGTGCCCTTTCTGCCGTTCCGGCGAGGGTCTCGATGAATACGTGCATCCCGTCCTCGAACGCACCTACCTGATTTCCACTTCCCGCATTCATGCCGCCAGCAGCGCCCAGCTGCAGACGGTGCACGTTCTCAAGGACATCACCGACCGGCGCGAAGCCGAGCGCCGCTATCGCGAACTCTTCGACAACATTCAGGAAGGAATTTACGTCTCAACACCCCAGGGCCGCTTCGTCGAAGTTAACGACGCGCTGGTTCGGATCCTTGGCTATCGCACCCGCGACGAAGTCCTTCAGCTGGACATTCCTACGCAGGTCTATTTTTCTCCGCACCGGCGGCAGGAACTCGCGGACGTTCTTAAACGCGGGGGCGAAATGCGCAATCACGAAGAAATCCTGCGGCGCAAGGATGGATCGCCCGTCCACGTGTTCATGAACTGTTTTGCGATGCGCGATTCCGCCGGCAACGTCCTGCAACACCGCGGCCTCATGCTCGATGTCACCGGCCTCCACCAATCGCAAACCGAGCTGCAGAAAGAGCGTGATTTCTCCAGCAAAATCCTCAGCCATACCCAGAGCCTGATTCTGGTAACTGACATCGACGGCGTGATCAGTTATGCCAACCGGCGCTGGAGCGGTCTTGGCTTTCAGCAGAACCAGATCCTCGGGCATCCCTTGCCCGACCTGTGCGCCCCCTCGCGCCGCCCCGCGCTCCGCGAAGCGCTGGCAGCCGTGGCCCGCGGCCAACAGGTCGATAACTTCGATCTGCCGCTGGTTCGCGGCGACGGCGCCAGCGGCCAGTTCTCCGTCAATCTTAGTCCCATCAGCGGAGAAGACGGCCGAGTCAGCAACATCGTCGTAGTCATGACCGACGTCACCGACTCCGCCATCCTGCGCTCCAAGCTCATGCACGCCGAGAAAATGGCGGCCGTCGGGCAACTGGTCTCCGGCGTCGCGCACGAAGTCAACAATCCCCTCACCGCGATCCTCGGCTTCACCGACCTCCTGATGGAAAACCCCGAGCTCCCCGAAAGCGCGCGCCGCGATTTGCGTGTGATTCTGCAGGAAGCGCAACGGACCAAGCAGATCGTACAAAACCTGCTCAGCTTTGCCCGCCAGATGCCACCGCAGCGCCAACTCGTCCAGCTCAACTCCATTCTGCAACGCACCGTGCACTTGCGCTCCTACGACTTCATCAGCCATGGCATTCAGGTGGTCGAACGCCTCGACGAATCCCTCCCCGCGGTCGTCGGAGATTCCCACCAACTCCAGCAGGTGTTTCTCAACATCCTGAACAACGCTTACGACGCCGTCCGCGAAACCGCGCGGCCCGCGCGCATTGAGATCAGGAGCGCCAGCGCCAACACTTTCGTCGAGATTTCTTTTCGCGATAACGGTATGGGCATCGTCGATCCCGAACGTATTTTTGATCCGTTCTTTACCACCAAAGACGTCGGCAAGGGTACTGGTTTGGGCCTGAGTATTTGCTATGGCATCGTCCGTGAACACGGCGGAGAGATTGTGTGTCACAACAACCTTGACTCTGAAGGAGCGACCTTTGTCGTCCGCCTCCCGGTCGCAGCCGAGACGGCATCCTTTGGAGCAGTTGCAGGAGTGCATCCAAAATGACCCCAGGAACGAAGACAGTAACGAAATCCGCTTGTGCGCCAGTGCTTCTGATTGAAGACGAACCGGCCGTCATGGCTTTGGTGCGCGCCGTCCTCGAGGGCCACGGATACGCAGTGGTTCCCACCGAATCCGGCGCTGATGCCTTGCGATTGCTCGAGGGGGGCGATTTTCATGGCGTCATTTCCGACATGCGCACCCCCGGAGGCGTCGACGGCGCCCAGGTCTATGCCTGGATAGCCACCCACCGCCCCGAACTCGCCTCCCGGGTCGTTTTCATTACCGGCGATATCGCCAACGAGGAAACCGCCGCCACGCTGCGCCGCACCGGCGCGCCCTGCGTGGAAAAGCCTTTTCGCGTTCATGAATTCATTTCCGTGGTCGAACAGACCTTAGGCAGGGCCGCTTCATGACTCAGGACTTCCGCATCCGATTGTTAATTATCGATGACGAGCAGACCATCCGCCGCCTCTGCATTACCGTCGGCGAGTCGCTTGGCTTCTTCTGCCTTGAAGCCGAGAGCGGTGACGCTGCCCTCGCCCTGCTCGAGGAACAGCCCGTGCACATGGTGCTCACCGACATGGTCATGCCGCGCATGTCCGGAATCGAATTCCTGGAGCAGGTCAAGCGCACCTACCCCCGGATCGAAGTAGCGGTCATGACCGGCCACGGATCAGTGGAGACAGCAGTTCAGGCGATGAAGCTCGGCGCCTACGATTACATTTCCAAGCCCTTTGCGCCGCTCGATGAGCTTCGCCTTTTCCTCCGCCGCATGGCCGACAAGGTCCGCCTCGTGGAAGAAAATCTTTACCTCCGCGAACGCTCCGAAACCGAGACTGCCGTTCACGGTATCATCGGCAATTCCACCGGCATTCAGAACGTCCTGCGCCTCATTTCCCGCCTCAAAGACACGCGCACCCCGGTCTTGATTTCCGGCGAAAGCGGCACTGGCAAGGAACTCGTCGCCCGCGCCCTTCACTTTCGAGGCGCCATGGCTAACCTCCCCTTTGTTGCCGTCGACTGCGGGTCGCTCGTCCCCACCCTCATCGAAAGCGAATTGTTCGGCTACGAAAAAGGCGCCTTCACCGGCGCACTTCGTTCCAAGCAGGGACTGCTGCAATCGGCCGACACGGGAACCATTTTTCTTGACGAGGTGGGCGAGCTTCCGCTCGAGATGCAAGCCAAGCTCTTGCGCTTTCTCCAGGAGAAAGAAGTCCGCCCCGTGGGCAGTAATCAAAAGGTCAAAGTGGACGTGCGCATCATGGCCGCCACCAACCGTGATCTCGATACCGAATACCAGAAAGGAACCTTCCGCAAGGATCTCTATTTCCGCCTCAACGTCGTCACCATTTCTCTGCCTCCGTTGCGCGAGCGCCGTTCCGACATTCCCATCCTGGCGGCGTTCTTCCTTGAACGCCTCGCGCCCGGACGCGGTGTCCAGGTCTCCGGCAACGCCGTGAAGGCCATGCTGGCTTACGATTGGCCCGGCAATGTCCGCGAACTCGAAAATTGTCTGGAGCGTGCGGTAGCTCTCGGCGATCAGCGCATCATCGAGATCAACGACCTGCCGCCTGCGATCGCGCGCGCGGAAGTCCAAACCGAACCGCGCGATTCCGCGGGATTCTCCGGCCGCGCCACCGACCTCCGCGCCACTGACTTGGAAGATATCGAGCGCGCCACCATCGAGCGCGTCTTTTCCCAGGTCAAGGGAGACAAGGCTCTGGCCGGCAGGATGCTCGGCATCAGCCGCGCCACCCTCTATCGCAAACTAAAGCGCTATAACATCGGCGGCGGCCGCGAGGAGCCTCCCAGTTCGACCACCCTGCAATAAATCCGCCGCGAGGCGGTCTGGCTGTCCGCAGCCTGTGTAGCTGTCACAAGACATTGCTTTCCCAAAAAACCATTTATCCAAAAACTATTTATGAAGATGAGCGCTAGAAATTGTTGGCGTCGCGGCGTGTCAGGATAACGCGCTCAAGGCTGAGTTCGTCGCCGACAAAAATAAAATTGTAGAGTGAGCCGTTCAGGAGCGATCCGAGCACATCGCGAGCCGGTGCCGGACCCAGGTTGGCGGCGACTTCTTCCTGCTCGGCGCCGGCCGGAATGGCAATCTCGGCCCGCGTCTGGCGCTGCACTTCGAACAACACTTGCGCGAGCGTGGCTTTCTCTGTGCGAATGGAGAGCATCCCGTTTACAAAGGTGACAGCCACGGGTGGTTTCGGTAGCGCCGGTGCCTCACTGACGGCGGGACGCGGTGGCGGCATATTGGAAACTGCTGCGGTAGCGACTCTGGTGATCGCAACATTCGTGCTCACGGCGAGCGAGGCATTCTGAAGCCTTGGGCCTGCCGCAGCCGACAGATCGGGCACCTTGGCTCCAGCTGTGGTGGGACCCGGTTTCACCGGACTCAGTTTTACGACGATCGCATTCTGCGTTGTCGAAAGTTTGGTTGTCGAAACCTGATACGACTGCGGCTCCACGAGATCGAGCACGATCCGCGTTATCGGAGGGTTGCTGAAGAAAAGTCCCGAGCGAACGCCCTTGAGCGCGCCGAGATTGACTTTCAGGGCGCGCAATTCGGCTGCCGGAAGCGCGCCGGGAAAATCCACGACGATGCGATCGGGCCCGGTAATGGTCTGGGTATCGGGCGCTACGGGCGTTCCGGAAGTCTGAATTTCCACTTCCATTGCGGCGCTCGTTCCGCGCACTACGACATGCTCGACGCGGGCGCTAGCCGGCGCCGACGTCGAGGCGGAAATCGGCGCGGACTTTTGCGCGGATGACAAGGCCGCAGCGGCGAGCAGGGCTCCGACATAAGACCAACGTGGCATTGTGGCTCTGAGCAGAGTCTAGCAGTTATGGGACGCGCTATCAGCACCAGAAGTCGTAGCACTAGTTGCCGAAATTACCACCGCCCCGCCAAGGGGAGCGGGTCTAGAGGCGGCCCTAAAAAGGAATGGCGCGAGGGTGGGGGACTCTCGAACCGTATTGCAGGACCGCTGGACTGCACTGTCGGTGTAGGGATGCGAGCGAAATGCGGGTCCTGCCCTTGGCAGTTTCACGGATGTGACCTAGCCCCTTTTGCCGGGGTTCGCATCTCTTGAATCCTCCGTCGAGCAAGGCCGATGCAAACTCAGGCGTGGTAGACCTGCTCGTGCTGCCGGGCTTCGTACCACAACGCCAGTTCGACCCGGTTCCACAGTCCCAGCTTGTCGTAGATCAATCGCAAATAATTCTTTACGACGTGTTCGGTCGTCCCGAGAGAATCGGCGATCTCCCGGTTCTTGCAGCCCTCGGCTACGCGCTGGATGATGAGGTGTTCGCGTTCGCTGGGCCCGCGGCGGTTTGCTGTCTCTCCAACCATAATTGCCTCCTATAAAGCAAAGTCGCGAGCTTAACCCGCTTGATGCCGCCTTTGATTCCGAAACGCAGAAAAAGGCGGTTGAAATGCGCTTTGACGGTTCGCTCGGCAATGTTCAGATCGCGAGCGATTTCCGAGTTGTCACATCCCTGAAGGAGCAGATCTATGATCTGCCGCTCCCGGGGACCCACTTGGTCGAACTTTTCTTCCATAAAGACTGCACCTGGCCGATGCGACCAGGGTTGCTGCAAGTGGCTAAGCAATCAGGTCTCTCGGCACATCTGGATTCGGGCCTTTGCGTCTCATTTTGCATTCACGCGGCCAAATCGGGCCCGGGATGTTAACTAACTGTAAAAATTCCGGTTGCGCGCTTTTCCGCCTGCAAAAACGAGGGTTACTACAGTGTTTCGAGGCAGAAACTACAGCGGTTTTACTCAGCATCTAGGGTAAATCACCTAGTACAAAATTCCGGAGTACCCGCCTACCAAAGGGCATATTTACACAGAAGTACATCCGAAGCGGTTCCGTTACCCTCCCATATAATGAGTTGTGGACTTCAAGCTGGTAAGCAACTACAAACCCCAAGGCGATCAGGGACGAGCCATCGATGCCCTCATCCGCGGCGTCTTTGATCGCGAGCAGCATCAGGTCCTGCTCGGCGTCACCGGATCGGGCAAAACCTTTACCGCAGCCAAAGTGATCGAGGCGGCCAACCGCCCCGCCCTCGTGATGGCCCACAACAAGACGCTGGCCGCCCAGCTCTACCACGAGTTCAAAAACTTCTTCCCGCACAATGCGGTGGAATACTTCGTCTCTTACTACGACTTTTACCAGCCGGAGGCTTATGTGCCGGCGGCGGACCTTTATATCGAGAAAGAATCCACTATCAATGACGAGCTCGACAAGTTGCGGCTCTCGGCGACGCGGTCGCTTTTTGAGCGGCGCGACTGTTTGATCGTTGCTTCGGTCAGCTGCATTTACGGGCTCGGTTCGCCGGAGGCTTACTACGGGATGCTGCTGTTCCTCGAAAAGGGACAGAAGATCAAGCGCGGGGACATCACTCGCAAGCTGGTTGAAATTCTCTACGAGCGGACCGAAGGCGACTTTCGGCGCGGTACTTTTCGGGTGCGCGGGGATGTCATCGAAATTTACCCCACCTACGACGACAATGCGTATCGCATTGAAATGTTTGGCGACGAAATCGAATCGCTTTCGCAGATCGATCCTCTGTTCGGGACGGTCAAGCAGCGTTACATGCGTCTGCCGATTTATCCGAAGACGCACTACGTGATGAAAGAAGAAACTCGCGCCTCGGCCGTGGCTTCGATAAAAGCGGAACTGGCGTGGTGGGAAGCGGAACTGGAGAAGCAAGGACGCCTGGTCGAATCGCAACGCATCCATCAGCGCGTGATGTACGACCTCGAAATGATCAAGGCCATGGGCTACTGCCATGGCATCGAAAACTATTCGCGGCATTTTACCGGACGCCTTCCCGGCGAGCCGCCGCCCACACTGCTCGATTATTTTCCGCGCGACTTTCTGATGTTCATCGACGAGTCGCACCAGACCGTGCCGCAACTCCACGGCATGTATCACGGCGACCGCTCGCGCAAGCAGACCCTGGTGGAATACGGATTCCGCATGCCCTCCGCGCTCGACAACCGTCCGCTCACGTTTGAGGAGTTCGAGCATCGCACCAACCAGCTCATCTATGTCTCGGCCACCCCCGGTCCTTATGAACTGACCAAATCCGCCGGAGTGGTCGTGGAACAAATCATCCGCCCCACGGGATTGATCGACCCTCCCGTCGAGATCCGCCCCGTCAAAGGACAGATCGACGATCTGCTGCACATGATCCGCGACCGCGTCGCCCGCAACGAGCGCGTGCTGGTGACCACGCTGACCAAGCGCATGTCCGAAGACCTGGCCGAGTATTACAGTGAAGTCGGAGTGAAGTGCCGTTACATGCACTCCGAAATCGAAACGCTGGAGCGGGTGAAGATTTTGCGCGACCTGCGCAAAGGCGAGTTCGATGTATTGATCGGCATCAATCTCCTGCGCGAAGGCCTCGACCTGCCCGAAGTATCGCTGGTCGCGATTCTCGATGCCGACAAAGAGGGCTTCCTGCGCTCCGCCGGTTCGCTGATTCAAACCATTGGACGCTGCGCCCGCAACCTGAACGGACGCGCCATTCTCTATGCGGATCGGATGACCGACTCCATGAAAAAGGCGCTCGACGAAACCAACCGCCGCCGCGCCATCCAGCAGGCTTACAACGAAGAGAACGGAATCACTCCGGAATCCATCATTCGTCCGCTCGACATGACGCTGGCCGGCATCGTGGGCGCCGACTACGCCGACCTGACCGATACCGCAGCCGAAGGCATCCCGGAACTGAGATCGCAGGAAGAACTGGACGCCTACATAGGAAAGTTGGAAAGCGATATGCGAGAAGCGGCAAAGCGGTTTGAATTCGAGAAGGCGGCCAAACTCCGTGACACGATCAAGGAACTGCGAACGAAAGAATTTTTATTCGCATGAGATGGACGGAACCATGCAGGCTGGTCGGGCCAATGAATTGTTTTTAATCAAGGTTTCACTAAAATGGCTTGAACTACGGATTCCGGGGCAATAGAATTTCCCCTTCTATTCCAGGAGGCGATCCGTGCACGCTCGTCTAGCCGTTGGCTTCTCGGGGAAGAAGTGTTTCCTCGCCCGCTTTTCAGAACTTCTAACGTTCATCTTCCTGGTTGCAATAGGACACCTCGCATTTGGCCAGCAAACGCTTGGTTCGATCAATGGCACTGTAACGGACAGCACCGGCGCCGTCATTCAGGGCGCAAAGGTGAAAGCTCGCGCCATCTCCACGAACCTGGAAGTACAGGCAACAAGCAAGGCCGACGGCTCGTTCAGTGTCGCCGACCTTCCCATTGGAGCCTACGAAGTCAAGTTCATCAAGGATGGCTTCGAAACGGACGTCCACCCGCGGATCCTCGTGCAGGGCAATCGCACCACGACGATCAACGCCAAACTTACGCCGGGTTTGGTTTCGACGTCCGTAACGGTGGAAGCGACACCGCTCCTCAACGAGACCGATACGACCACGGGCTACACGTTAAGTGAATCGCAGATCACGGAGACGCCGCTCGGTACAGGAAGCTTCACCCAATTGGCGATCTTGAGCCCCGGTGTAAGCGCCGATCTTCTGAACACCGCCGGCACCAATGCCGGCCTCGGCAATCAGGCAATCTGGGCAAACGGACAGCGCGACACAAGCAACAGCTTCACGGTCAATGGGGTGAATGCCAACAACATCTTTAACGGCAAATCCACGAGTCAGGTGACCTCCGGTCGCGTCGCGGTCAATATCGGCGAGAACGGGAATGGCAACAATCCCAGCGGAGAGATTGCTACCAGCACCACGGTCTACGGCGCGATCGGTCAGGCATTGCCAACGCCGCCGCCTGAAACGATTGCGGAAGTACACGTGAACTCCGCGATGTACGACGCTTCCCAGGGTGCGAACAGCGGAGCACAGATCAGCACCACCACCAAGTCCGGCACCAACCAGCTTCACGGCGGAGTCTATGCCTATCATCAGCAGACCGGCTGGAACGCCAATGAATGGTTCTTCAACTTCAACCAGGTCCCGCGTCCGCAAATGCATCGCAACGTCGACGGGGGCTACATCGGCGGCCCAATCATCAAAGACAAGCTCTTCTTTTTTGGTTCGTATCAAGCGCAGCGCGTGACTGATCAGTTGCTCGCGAGTTCGATCGTCGCCGTGCCACCGGGTCTTTCGGACAGCAATCGCACCGCACAAGGCTTGGCGGACCTTGCGAATGCTGACTTTCCGTGCGGTGGCATTGGCCAGCCAGCATGCGTTCAGGCAAGCCAAGTTACTTCGCAAGCCTTGGCCCTCTTGACAACCAAAGCCCCCGGCGGGAGCTTTTGGATTCCAAACGCCGTGACCGACCCGGTTCTTCTCCAAAACCTGCAAAACCTGGGCGGCGACGCCATCGTCTTCGGGCCGAAATCCCATTTCAGCGCCGATCAGGTAAACGGCAACGTGGACTACAACTTCAGCGCCAAAGACCGCCTTGCCCTGAAGTACTACTTCCAGAACGTTCCTAACACCACTCCGTTTGCCCAAAGTTCTCTGCTCGGTTTTCCGCAAAAGCTGTCGGCAGGGAGCCAGACGTTCGGTCTCGACAATGTCACCTCGCTTACCCCAAACCTCACATGGGAACAGCGTCTCGGGTTCCTGCGCATGAAGGATTACGCCTCGACCAGCCAGTTTCTAAGTCCCTCTTCGGTAGGGATCAGCGTTCCGGGAACCAACCTTTTTCCCGGTCTCAATCTTCATAATGCCGACAACGCCTTCGGCGGCAGTGGCAATACCTCCGCCATCGGTCCCGTGAACAACTTTGCGAACGCTGGTTTCTACGAAAACAATCTTTCCGCATCCAGCGACCTGAAGTGGGTGCACGGCAGCCATTCCTTTGCGGTCGGCTTCAATTTCGACTACACGCAGCTCAACGTCATCAACAAGAATGATTCGGTTGCCCGCATAACGTTCGCCGATTTCCCCGGTTTCTTGATGGGGCAAGTTTGTGGGCCGAATACCTTCACCTGCACCGGACAGGACGCCTCGCAAATTCTCAGTGGCGCCACCAGCCGTTACTATCGCACCAAGCAGGTCGGCACCTATGTGCAAGACAACATTCGCATCAAATCAAATCTGACATTGGATCTCGGCCTGCGTTGGGATTGGAACGGCCCGCTTACCGAAAAGAACGGCAACCTTGTGAATTTCCAGCCCAAAGATTACTCCTATGACGTTGCGAGCGATACCATCAATAACATCGGACTGGTCATCGCAGGTAACAACAGGGTATTTGGAACCAAGGGAGTCAGCAACTCGACGCTAACTGGCCGCCAGTGGGGCTTTGCTCCGCGCGTCGGCCTCGCCTACAGTCCCTCGTTTCTCCACAACGTGGTTGTGCGCGCAGGATTCGGGATGTATTACGACCGCGGTGAATATTTCGCCGAGCTTTCCGCTCCCGCGGGCGGTGGCATCAGTGGTCCTTTCGGCGTAACCGTCTCGGAGCCGTTTGTGGTCCCATTCTATGCGGTCTCGGGCGCCACGTTCGGCCAGCCTTTCGGTACATCGCCGCCCCCTCCGCCTCCTTCTAACCTTTCCCAAGTGCAGTCTCTGCTGCCGAATGCCAACCTTCTGCTGGCAAATAACACCAACTATTGTGCTTCCATCGGTCAAACGGGCTGCGGTCCGTTCCTGTTCGCAGGTTACGATCCCAAGAACACCTTGCCCTACTCTGAAAACTGGACGCTCGATCTGCAATGGCAGCCCCGCAACGACGTCGTCATAACATTCGGCTACGTAGGGAACCACGGGGTCCACGAAACGATACCGTTGCCCTTCAATCAAGCGAAAATCGCGACGCCACAGAACCCTCTGCTTGCCGGTGGACCCTTCCAGCAGAACTATTCCTATGGCTACAGCGTCCCTGGCGTTGCAGCGGAGAACAATCAGGCCCTTACCGACGGTTTTCCAACGGGCAACGCTTCCCTGCGCGCTCCTTACATCGGGTACGATCCAAACTCGGTCTACACCCGGACGGTAAGTATGTCCAACTACCACGCACTGCAATTCAATGTCACCAAACGAATGAGTCGCGGGCTGCAAGTCTCGGGTTCTTATACCTACTCCCACACACTAGACGAGCAGAGCGGCCTTGGGCTTTTCTTCAACGGCAACGATCCGAACAATCCTCGTTCTGCATACGGCAATTCCGATTTCGATCGCACGCACGTACTAACAGTCGTCTATCACTACGAACTACCTCAGTGGGTTAAGGCTCACGGTTGGGCAAACCAACTGGCAAACGGCTGGGCGTTCAATGGCGTGACAGTCCTGCAGAGCGGCCAACCGTACAGCGTGATTGATTTCTCCGGTGGCGCCGCCAGCCTCTATTGGGGCGGTGGCCAGGATGCCATCACGAATCCAATTGTGCCTGTGGGCGGAGTTGGCGCCTCTGCCACCAACCCGAGGCTGCAGGGAACTACGGGAGTGAACGGAGCGAAGCCCATTCTGAACCCCGCCGCGTTTGGAATTCCCGCGCCGATTGCTCCGGGCGCGGGTGGAGTGCCTCCGTGCGACCCCGTCTCGGGTGTTTGCGATTTTTATGAAACTCCCTACACCACAGGAGGACGCAACATTTTTCGCGGCCCTTTCCAAAACCGCTTCGATTTCGGCATGTCAAAGGACTTCAAGTTCAACGAAAAGTGGGCGCTGAAATACGATGTAGTCGCCTTCAATATCTTCAATCACCCGAGCTTCGATGTCCCAAGCAACAATGTCGATTTCAATCCCTTCTTCGCGAACCCTCCGATATATGGTTTTCCGGGCTTCCCGGCGTGCGTCCCGAGCACCGGCGCTTATGTTTGCCCGCCGACGGGCAACCTCGGCACTCTGCAGCACACCATCGGCAGTCCCCGCTTTATTCAGATGGCGTTGCATCTGACGTTCTGAAATGTTTCGCTGACACTCGTCAGCTGACTTTCAAAGTAGGATGGCGTGGATGGCGGGGCCGCCCCGCCTCCGCTCATCTGATCTAAGCCTCACAGAATCCATCTCTCAACCCTCTAACTAATGTGAATTCCCCCTCCATAATCAGGGAAATCCTGATTGACCCGATAGTTACGCAGTGGGATTCTCGGTCCACCCGGACTGGAAAAATTCCGGATCTCACGTAGCCGCGCCCCCGCCAATTGCAAGAGCTCGCAAGGTGGCTGAAGAGTCGTTCCGAACAGACGTGTTACTACCTTTTGCCTTGGAAATCATGACCAATCCGACTTGCGCTATCCAAAGCTACGCATTCCACATGGAGGCTGTTTCATGAACGCTGGCAGGTATTCTCTTGCGCTTCGCTGTGCCGTCGTAGTGTCGATCACTGTGCTGGCGCTTGTGTCGGTGCCCGCCTTGCGCGCGGCTACGCCCCCCTCAGGCATGCTTGCGGGTGGTTCCACAAAGCTTACCTACACGGGAACGACCGCCATCGTTAATCCGGCGACCTTTGATCCCAGTACCTGCCAGACCGCCGGCTCGTGCGATGTATTCACTCTGACCGTCAACGTCTCGAATGCCTTTCGGGTCGCGCATCCGAATTTTCGCGTCAACATTCAATTTGGCTGGTCGGGAAACACAAATGAGTTCGACATGTACGACTACTTCAACGGCCAAGCCATCGCCACTTCCGCGAACAGCTTTGTAACCGGCCAGTTGACCCGGTTGGAGCACCCGGCGAACGGTGTCTATACAATTTACGCGAGCTTCTCACTCGGAGCGCCGGGCACTCCCTACACAGGTACGATAACCCTGCAACCCACCCCTCCGGCCATAACGAAGCTTGCCGCGTCCTACACGCTCGATCCAGACGGCAAGTTTGGACCGCAGATGTTTCAGTTCACGTCCGACGTTCAGTTGGTGGCTACTCCTGCGTCGGGATCCGCGGGTCAGGATGTCGAACCGGGAATCGTGATCGACCCGTTTGGCAACATCTACGTATCGGCGATTGAAGGCGTGCCGGCGGGGTCAGACCTTTGGCGCTCGACCGATTTTGGGAACACATTCACGTATCTGGGTCAGCCCGACCAGAGCGCCGGAGGTGGCGACGAGGATCTCGCACTTGGGTTCCCATTTGCGGCCGATCAGCTATTCGGCGACAGCACGGGGCGGCTCTACTACTCCAGCCTGAATCTTGCCGACATCAACCTGCAGACTTCGCACGATAAGGGCAGTACCTTTCTACCCGGAGACGCCCCGTCGAAAGTAGTGGATCGCATGTGGTTGGCAGGGGTAGGAACTTCGCGCGACTACCTAATCACGGTGCAACTCGGCGCGGCCCTGAACGGCACCGATAGTCTGATCGTCGCTCAATCGGACGACGGAGGTATCACTTATCCCAATGGGGCTCTAATCAACCAGGCGCTACTGGCAGGCACGCCCGAAACCGGCTTCCATTCGAATATCGTTGCCTTCCCGAGCAACTTGAGCGGAGGGACACCAAATAGCGCGGTATATACCACGTTCACCTCGGCGGACGGGATTGATCTCTACGTCGCATCCTGCCCCGCGCCCTGCAACTTGCCCCGCTTGCCCTTGAGCGGGCCTCCGTCGAAGCTCAGTTTTACCTCGACCCTCGCCTTCACCGCACCGCCCGGAGCCGCGCTGGGCAATGTTTTCACCCCGATCGCCGTAGACAATCATGGCAACGTTTATGTGGCATTCAGCACCCAGCAGCTTGATACCAACGGCAATCAGACCGGCCAGAATGTCTATGTCATCTGGTCAAAAGATGGCGCTAAGACTTGGTCGAAGGCGGTTCAGATAAACAACCCCGGCGATTCTGCCACGGCCACCGCGATGCTTCCATGGTTGACGGCAGGAGACCAGGGCAACATCGGCGTCTTCTGGTATGGCACCGACGTCGTTGGCAACCCTAACGACCAGACCGTATTCGCCAACGCCAAGTGGAAGATTTTCTATGCCATGGTCAACACGACGCTGTCCAAGCCTGCGGTTCAATATGTAGTCGCCAGTGGCACGGCCACCGGCACGGCCGACCAGATGGCTGGAGTTGTACACTACGGCTCCATTTGCACCCAGGGTCTCAACTGCAATACGGCCGTGCCTCCGGGCAATCGCGAACTGGCGGAGTATGCCGAGCTGACGCACGATCCTTTTGGATTGATCCACATGACATTCTCCGAAGATAACCTCACCGCTGGAAGTGCCTTTACCTGGTATTCGAAGCAGACCGCCGGTCCGGGCCTGCTTCCCAATGCAGGCAGCGGAGCGGGGTTCTTTCATATTGGAACGGGTACGGGCAATTTTGGCCTGCTGGTTGAGAGCCACAATCTATCCGGAACCCATCTTCGCGAGGGCACGCTGACCTATCTGGACACCTCGGCCAACATTCTGTTGTCGGATCCCGCTGGGTTCTCATCAGTAAGTACCGAGGCGAACGCGGTGAAGGTATCCGGTACCGGGACGCTACAGGACGGCTCGACTGTAAATTTCACGGCGAAAGCAACGGTCGGCGGGCCGGGCACGGGGGCGTTCGCCATTTCCTGGGCCGGATACTCGGCCTCGGGAACGCTCGTGCAGGGGCAAGTCATCAAATAGCACGTGGGCTGGGAGCGGGAATTTCCCGCTCCCAGACTTAAAGGGACAAGACTCTCAGTGGTTGTCGCGGTCGTGGTCGTGATCATCCCAATCGTGTTCCGTATGCCAGCGATGCTCATGTTCATCCCACCATCGATGACTGGCGTTCCAGCAGCGCTCCCGCGCTTCGTGTAGTTCATGACGCCGGCGTTCTGCCTGCTCGCTCCTATAGCCATGATGCTCAATGGCTTCGTGCAGCCTGTGGTCCGCGCGCGCAACGCGGCGCTGGCAATCGTCGCGATCGGCACGCAGAGGCACTCCGGTGAACATGAGAAAGCCAGCCAGCGCCAGTGCGGCGAGTGCCATTTTTCCGAAGGGCGAATCGTTCAAACAATGTCGCATGGGTGTTGCGTCCTCCTTGATAGTTTTTACAATTACTCTCCGCGCCCACTCCCGCAATGCAGGAGAGAACACGAAGGCATGGGACGTATATTACCCGCATGACGGTTTTTACTCTACCTTCAACGGCGCGGCAACCGAGCCTATCCGTCCGCTAAGGTCGTCACGGACAACGAAACGGACCGTGTATTCCCCGGGGGCAAGATCCAGGGCACCCTTGTAGGCGATACCATTCTGGCGAAGCGCCGCCAACTTCTCCGGGGTCAGATGAGCCTCAATTTGCTGGCCTACGGGATGATCGACCGTTTTGCCTTCGGGTGTTTTCGCAAGGGCTACGAAGTCGATCACAAAATGGTCGCTTTCGGCCTCATTGATCAGCGCGGCATCTGGCGCCAGGCGCATCCCGTAATTCACACGCTTCTTGCCCGCCTCTTTGCTCGGTTCAATTTTGTCCCAGCGTACCACCAGCGCAAGGGATGTGTAGTCCAAGGGCGACTGCAAAGCTGACGAAATATCGCTGGTGCGGGTGTCCGCCGGATCGACGGTGGCATTGGTCACAAAGAAGCCGCTGCGGGCCCGCACGTCTACGTGATCGCGCTTCACTTTCACCGCGAGCTTGCGCCAGCCAGCTTTGGTTTTCGACCGATCAAGATAGTAGCCAAGCATGTAGTACTCGGCGGAATCGTGCACCGCATCGCGAAAGCCCTTTACCAGATCGTTGGAGTTGTAATAGGCGCGGCCTCCAGTCATGGACGCAAACGTCTGGAGGGTCGACTGCGTATCCATTCGCCGCCAGCTCATATTGCGCGCGTAGTTCCTTCCCGGGTTGCGAATCGCGGCGCTGGGCGTGGAAGAAACTTGCAGTCCTCTGACGTCCACGGGATAGAGCGCAATCTGCGCATCGTTCAATAGTTGCCAGGTGTGTTCGTACATGGGCAGCACATCGCTTAGAGAATCGCGGCCGGCGGGAGCGAGCTGCATGGTGTTGTCGCTGACGCTGAAGGGGAATCCGCCGCTTGCCCAGATCAGCGACTTCCGCCCAGGGAATCCTCCGAACGCCTGTGCCACCTGCTGCATTGCCTGCAACGTGTAGGTGATGGCGAGGCGTTGCTCGAACGATTGAAAATTTAGTTCCGAGTCTTCCATCATGGTCTGGATTTGTTGGGCTTCGCTCTGCACGGCTCCGGGATCGACACCCGCGCTACCATCGGGACTCGCGCTTCCGGTAATGGCTTCCACATCTTCCGGGCTGTCGACGATCTGTGAGGTATCGCCTTTTACCTTATGCAGCGCGGCTAGCAGGACGCGGGGATCGGTGGCAAAGTCATGGATCACGTGAATGCCGCTGCGGGTGAGCGTGTAGAGGGCTGTCGGCTCGCGCTGATCCACCGACTGCGTTAAATACTTGAGCAAATCCTTGCGCGCATATGCCTGATCCACAAATGGCGTGTTAATCAAGTCGAGCACAATTAGCGTCATGCGCCTGGCGGACGGTCCGCTTGCAAGGGAGTTGCTGAACTCGTTCGGATTTCTGGGACGCGACAAGCGCTGCGCGTCGCTGGTGATTTCCTCGAACGTGGCAATCTTTTGTTCGGCGCCGCTTTCCAGAACCCTGAAGTCTTCCTTCTTGAGTCCGCTGATGTGATTGCCGGACTTGTCGGTCACCAGCGTCGGGATCAGGACCAGTTCAGTGCGCGCGGTGAACTTGACTTCGGAGTTGTTCTCTTTTTCTTTGTCTTTATCTTTGTCGCTCGGTTTTGCCAAGACCAAAATCGAGCAAGTTAACGCGACGACTAGAGTGGCATAGCAGGATAGCGCGCGGCCAATTGTCATTCCCATACTCCCGTCTGATTGCGAGGAAAGGATGCCGGGTAACTTACGGTACGGGTTGACTAGCGGATTGAGTACTGCAAGTAAGAAGCGCCGCCCGGGAAGTCATTATTTGGAATCTCCTTTTTTACATTCCAAACACGGACCAGAATTGTACACCCGTTCCATTTCATCTCCCGCTTGGGATTTGATAGCGCACCATCGCAGCGGCGAAAGCGAGCTCCCGGCCAGCGGAGAGGCGCGAGCGCCCAAATCAGGGAAAGTTCTCCGGGCGGGTGTGGAGGAGGGCTTTTTATTTTGCCGGCTCGCGGGCAAATATCAGATTCCGAAATTGAGTCGTGGCGAAAGACGCTGCCGAGCTGCCTCGGCTGGACCGCCGGGGGCGGCTGTCGCTACGTGTAACGTGGGAAACCACATCGCGTCACACCGCATCTTTCCAAGAAGCCTTTTGAAAACAGTTCTGATCAGCGGCCGGCGGCGGCGGGAATCGCTTTTTTGCCGGACTCGCGAGCTTCGACAGAGAGTTCTTTTTCGATCGAAGAGAAGCGTTGAAACACTTCGTGAAGCCGCAGCGCCATGTTGCGGATGGTATCGGCTTGCGCCAGCACGGTGGCGGGCAGTCCGGGTTCGAGGACCAGTAGTTCGGCGTTGCCGAGCACGGTGGTGAGAGCGTTGTTGACGTTCGTCCGCATCTCAACCATGAAGCGTCCGAGAGTGGCCTCGGCTTCGGCGGCGGCGCAAGTCTTCTCGGCTTCGCGGGCGCGAGACTCGGCCTGGCAGCGGCGAAGAATTTCGCGTCCAGCGAGACCCGCCATCGCCGCCCAGACTCCGGGCTCGCGGCGCAACTCGAGAACGGCGCCGTGAATGTTATAGAAATCGCGCGAGGGGTCGGAGTGAATCAGGATGGCGGGCTTGCCGGCGGCGGCCAGCGACTGCTTCAGGTCTTTGTTCAGGCGTTTGTTCAGGGGTTTGCGCCGGTCCTTCTTGAGCTTTTCATCCGAAGAGGCGTCGGCAATCGCGAGGTCATAGTGGCTGCCCTCGAGGCCGCGAGAGAATCCTTCGTCGAGGACGACAAATTCCGGACCATCGGAACGGGGAGCGGGATCCTGCGGCCAATTCGCGGTAATCTCCCGCGAGAAGCCGGGGTCGCTGGCGAGGATCAGGACGGTCGGGCGATGGATGCTCATGGTCGCTTTCTGGCTCTGCAAGTTGGCCCCAGGGGATCGAGGTGGCTCGCGGCGGCTCGTGAAATTACTCTTCGGTGCCGCCGCCAGATTTTGCAGCGGCGGCGAGCGGACTCTTGTTCGCCCCGTTCTGGAGCGCGTCGTCGACTGCCGCCCGGAGATCGACCAGCATGCGCAGCGGCTGGCCGGAAGAGTATTCGGCGTGGAACATTACCTTCCAGGACTGGCAGATCATGCGCAGACGCCCGATCGGTTCCTCGGCGGAGAATTGGGCTCGGCGGCAATCGATGGTGCTGACGCCGCGGCGCTCGAGTTCGCGCAGGCCATCCTGGATGGCGTTGAGATCGTCGTGCATGAGGCGGAAGAATATCCGCCGGATCATGAAGCTGAAACGGGCAAAGGCCACCATGGCCGAGGGCTCGAAATAGCGGGCCGCGTTTTGTGTCTTGAGCTTGCGTCCTTGCTCCAGCACACCGCTGTGCAGCAGTTCGCTGAGACGGCGGCAACGCGCCGCCGACTGCATGATCGTTTCAAGCGAAGTCAGCCATGTGGGGAGCTCTGGCTGTTGCGGCCCGAGCACGGGCTCCAGCACTTGGGCGACGTAATCGAGGTCGAGGTCGGTGTCTTCAAGGCCCGAGGGCGCGCAGAGCGAGAAATACTGGACGAGCAGGAAATCAGTCTTGTCACGGTCGCTGGTAGATTTCGCGGCCTTATGCATGTGATGCAAGAGAAGATGGCGCAACACGCCTTCGTTGGCCAGAGGCGTGGTCTGCAGAAACTGGCGCAACTGGTGAACCTGGATCTGTGCGTCCACCTCCTGGAACCAGGCTTCCGCGTCCTCGATCGATTCGGGCGAAGGTGAGAAATCCTCGCCGACGGGGCAGGTGGGAGCCTCAATCACGAATTCGCGCACTAGCGCAGAGTACATGGGCTGCAGGGCAGAGAGCGTGGCCCCCTGCTCTTCAAGTGAAGGCTGGAACGAGGGTTGGGAGGATGCAGTCATGATTTCACAATCCAATTGGGAACATGTTTTAGGAAACGGACGGCCACCGCGGTCCGCTCCAGATGATATTGAACCGCGACCACGAATGCTTCGGCGTGAAGCGAGCCGTCTTTGCTTTCTACCAGGACGCGATCGGCGAATTGCAGAGGACGGTCGAGCACAAACAAAACCTCTTGCGCCGTGCCGAACTCGATGACGGTGTCCTGAAAAAAGACGTTCTCGCTTGCCTGTTCGTGGCCGGTCACATCGCCATTGCCACTGCCGTTGCTGTTTCCGTTTCCGTTGCCGTTGCCGTTGTCACGATTTTGGGTGCGGCTGAGCTTGATCGGGATCCGCACCGGAGTCGCGTCGGGAAAGAACCTGGCCAGGCGGCTTACGATGCCTGGTTCGAGCGCGCGAACAGTTGCCTGGTTGGGCACGGTAAGACCTCGACCCCGGAGTCTGGAGCAGCCGAGTCCCCTCTCTTCCCGGTTTGGAAGAACTGCGGGGAGACTCGTTCTGCTTTATCGGCATTCAGTGGTGCACGGGTTCCACCAAAAACGTGAAGGTCATATACCTTGGAGCAAGTGACAGAAGGAAAGGGAGTTAACGGCGTCGTCCGACGTCGGAACGACTCAAGTTTTCCGGGGGGATGAGAAGTTCGTCTCATAGTGACACAACTGTCTCAATTCGCAGCTTGCGACGAAGCTGCTGCGACGAACCGTCGAAGAAAGCGATCACCGCACCCGGAAGCCGCCATCGATTTTACGGAAACGACGAGCCCGTGCCTTCCCGAAGACCTTTTTGCGGCTGGACTTGAGGGTGCGCCTTCCTTAGCGCTCTTTGTCACCGTGGGATTCCACCGTCACATCCCGCGCTGGGGATCTTCGTTGATGTCGCTGGAATGACGCGGAGCTCAAATAATTTCCAACTAAGGCGGCGAGATCAGCCGAACTGCCACGGGAGATGCGCCGTTGCCGAGAATTGGCGTGCCAGTCGCGCCCGCTCCGCAACCAGCCATGTTGATGACCTCGGCCCTCATATACCCGTTAGCCGGATTTGCCCTACCGCGTGGGCTTAGAAACAACTGGACGAAACCCACGATCGTCACCGTGCTGCTCGGCGGTGCTGTTCCACTACCGCTATCAAACACCGGCACCGTTACGAGAGAATCGCTAACCATTACATCGTTTCCTGCGGCACCGGGAACCGGATTGTCGTCACCGGCCAGGAACAGGAAAGGCGGGCTAGGGCTAGCTGTGGGGTCAACCTCGTCGCCCTTGTTGTTCACTGCATGTGCCAGACAATTCACCGCGTCCGTCACTTCCAAATTTCGGTTCGGATAGTTGGAAATGTCGATATTCGCTGCGCTGTTGCACACGATCGGCTTCTGGATGCAGCCGGCAATGCTTTCCTGATATGCGGTCGCCAACGCCGGAGTACAGGTGGGAAGGGCTTGGCTTGGGGCCGGGAAGGTCGTTGCTGGATCTCCAGGATAATATTGCCAAGGGTTCGGTGTGGGCAGCGGTGTCACGCTGCAGTCGGTGCAACGGGCCTGCAGTCGGGTGGCGGGACCGGCGGTCCTGTAGCCTAGCAGCAGCGAGTTCGTAATCGCGCCGGTGACTGGGTCAAAAATGGTTGTGGGGGGGGTGGCGGAACTGGTGGGATCCATGTTCGGTATCAGCCATGGTTTTACGCACGACGGGGCTACCCGCAATTTGGGGCTAGCCGACGTACCCGGGGCGTTGGAAGGATTATAGGCCTCAGCTGTTGCCGACGCTTTCACCGTCACCGTTTTGGTTCCCCAGATGCGGGCAAAAAAAGTCGGCAGATCGCTGCGTTGCACCTGCACGGTAACGTGGGGATTCGCAACGAAATTGGAGGCCAATTCGTTGATGCTGACGCAGATTTCCCCTCCCGGACATGCCCCTGCCTGACTCAAGTTTCTGCCGCCGACCGGGTTACTTGCAGCCACTTGCTGGGCCACGGCAGTCGCCAGTGGGACCGCAGCAATTCCCACCGTGGAGTCTGCGGCCGAAGTCATTCCCGAGTTCGCCAGCACCCGTGCCCCGGCCAATGCCGCGCCATCCGCTGCCAGTTGCGCCTCGCTACGCGCTGTGTAAAGCGTCACCACGTCGATCGAGAGTGCGGCCATCGCTCCGATAACAAACAGCATGACCACTGCTACCAGCATGATGACGATCCCTTGTTCGTTGTTGCGTCGCAAGCCAGGTCGCGAATGATTTCGATGACGTCGCAAGCATCCTCACATCTGGTTGTGGACCGTGGCGCTCTCGGTCAAGTTCGTGATGGCCGCATAGCCTGCGCCCGGAAACAACAATTGAATCACACTATTGAATCGCCAATGGTAAGGATAGATTACGGTGACCCTGGTCCCGACGGCTGCGGGCGAACTGGAGGCAGATACCCATCCCCGGTCGATGGTGATTGTCAGGTCATCGGGGCAGCCCGAGATTGTGTATTTCCACTTCAGGTTCGAGCCGGCGTGCGCGGCCGTACCCGGCGGTACACAAGCTCCCCTCAACACGACCCCACTTGCGGCCAGCGAGTTGAAAACTGCAGTCGCCACCGGATGCAGAGAGTCCGGGTTGCCGTTCCCCGACGCAATGTCACTCATCGGCTGAGCGCCCGCTATGATGGCGCCTTCCTGCGCGGCCTGTTCGATCTTCTGCTTCTGGTTGAAGGCACCGCTAAAATCGAAGATGCCCACGACGAACACCACCAGAAGCGGCAGTGTGATGGCAAACTCCAGCAGCGCCGCGCCCTGCACTTCCCTCAGGAGACTGGCCGTGCCGCGATGCAGAATTCGGGAGCGAGGCATTCAGTTCTCCATCCTGCTTTGCGCTTGCACCGACAAAATAATCCTTTGCATGTTGAGGGAGGTGAAAGGCAGGTAGAACTGAAATGGATATTGAAAGCTCACCATAGTTCCACATTGTGCCGGCTGGATGCCAGCGGCGGGATTCAGCAGCACTTGCCGGCAGATCGTGATGTTGTTACCACCGGTCGTGCACGGTACTACCGGAGGATTCGCGCAGGACATCGGGTTGGGAGGATTGGGGTTTGCGGGAATCTGAGCCGGATCGAGACTGGACGCCTGCATCACCGCGTAAATCGCATTGTCAACCGTGCCATCGTTGGGGAAGCTGTTCGAGGGTATACACGTGGCGCACGACGCGCGTGCCGCGGTGATCGCTCCCTGCTGCGCCGCCTGGGTAATGGTCGAGTAGATGTTGAAGGCGCGTCCAAACCAGACGATGCCCAACAGGAGCATGAACACCAAGGGCAGAACCAGCGCAGCCTCGGCAATCTCGGCGCCGTCCGTGCTTTGAAGTTTGCGCGCGATTGGGTTGATATTCACCAAACTGCAGATCCCTCGCTTCGCCCGGGATGACAATTCATAAACGGAACTACGAATTACAAATTGCAAATTACAAATTTCCCATCGCTCTGCCCACCCCATAAAACAACACCGTAAGCGCCATGGCCACGCCGAACGGAATTTTTGTCGACTGCGGATCGTCAAGCGATACCTCAGAGCCGGGCATCCGCAGACTGAACAGCGCCGCCAGCAAATGCGCGATGTTCATGAGCGTCCGTTTCAGCCGCCCTTTCCAGATAACCACGGCCAGTGCCATAACTCCCGCAACCAGAATCGTGCCCATGAGCACGGAGAACAGTTGCCGCGGGCCGAGACACGCTCCCAAGGCGCCAGCCAGTTTCCAGTCTCCCGCGCCGAGGCTGCGGACCAGTACGAAAGGCAGCAGCAGCCCGAGGCCCAACAGCGTCCCCAGCAGCGCGGCCTTGAGTCCCGGCCAACGGTGGAGAATCGTGTTGACCGCGACGCCGGCCGCCAAGCCAGACATTGTGAGCCAGTTCGGAATCCGCCGGTAGCGCCAATCGAGAATTCCCGCACACATTGCCAGCAGCGCCGCGGGAATCCATGGCCCAGATTGTATCCATGGTCCAATAATCCACGGTCCAGATTGAAGCA
>Ga0210402_10001083_pt1 | contig 28852 bp, 27 predicted proteins | sample IncBWC7MmetaG_FD_161055 | JGI IMG/M metagenome (GOLD analysis project Ga0210402, IMG submission 161055) | Forest soil microbial communities from Barre Woods Harvard Forest LTER site, Petersham, Massachusetts, United States - Inc-BW-C-7-M | ecosystem: Environmental > Terrestrial > Soil >...
CTTCACGGTCGACAGCTTTATCCAGCCCTCGAAAGCACGCTTGCCGGAAAAGCCACGATCGAGGAACGCGTTTTGCTGCTGGTGGAACGCACGCACAATGGAGAGTTGCTGACACAGCAAAGAGTCTTGAATGACGCCGTGGTCCACAAGGGCACGCTGGCTCGCATGATCGAAGTGGAATTGCACATCAATGGGGCGTTCGTGTGCAGATACCGCGCCGACGGATTGATTGTTGCGTCGCCAACCGGCTCCACCGCTTATTCGCTTTCCGCCGGCGGACCGATTGTGCAACCCGGCGTGGAGTCGATCTTGATCACACCGATTTGTCCGCACACATTGAGCGACCGGCCGGTGGTGGTGCGGGACACTTCGCTGGTCGAATTGTATTTATCGCAGAGCTCGGACTCCGTGTTTCTGACGCTAGACGGGCAGACGGGCGTGCCGATGCAAATTGGCGACCACGTTCGAATCACGCGCGCGGCAGAGCGTCTGAAATTGATTCAACCGCCGAACAAGACGTATTTTGAGATCTTGCGGAACAAACTCAAATGGGGCGAAGCGTAGTCTTCAACCGAGAATGTCAGTGCGGAGCAAATCCTGGCGTGTTTCGCGCCGGCGAATAAGTTTTGCGGTTTTACCGCTGACCACAACTTCAGCGGCGCGGCCGCGGCCGTTGTAGTTGGACGACTGGGCGAAACCATAGGCCCCGGTTACCCAGATTGCCAGCAAATCCCCCTGAGCAACAGTTCCTATCGGCCAATCAAATAAAAAAGTGTCTCCCGTCTCGCAGACCGGCCCAACAATGTCGGCGCGTTTTGTGCTTCTCGACTGGCCGGCAATGCTCTCTACGACGCGCGTGATCGGGTGCGGCGCGTCATAAAGCACTGGACGCATGAGGTCGTTCATGGCCGCATCGATGACGACGAAGGATTTCCCCGAATTCTGCTTGGTATAAATAACGCGTGAGAGAAGGACGCAGGATTCAGCAATGATCGAGCGCCCTGGCTCCAGCAGAAGTTGCACGCCGAGCGGACGGACGACTTCGGCAATCATTTTCGCATAGGCAGCGCGAGCCGCGGGACGTTCCTCCGTGTAACGCACACCGAGTCCGCCGCCAACGTCCAGGACGTTCAGCAAAATCCCCTGTTTGCGCAGATCCAGCGAGTATCCGGCAAGCCGTTGCAATGCGCGGCGGAATGGCGCAAGCTCCACAATCTGCGAGCCGATATGGGCGCTGATTCCCTGCCAGCGAATGGCCTTCGTGTTCCGATGCGCCAAATAAAGTTTGCGCGCTTCAGGCCAAGCCACGCCGAATTTGTGCTGCTGGAGCCCCGTGGCAATGTGAGGATGCCCGCCGGCCTGCACATCGGGATTCACACGGATAGAAACTCCGGGCGACTTGCCACGGCCAGACACCCGCCGCGAAGATTCTTCAATCAAGATTTCCAGCTCCGCAGGCGATTCCACGTTGAATTGAAGAATCCCCGGTTCGCTGCTACGTCCGCCCCGATAGCGAAGTGCTTCACGAATTTCCTCGCGCGTCTTTCCAACTCCCGAAAACACGATGCGCTTGCCCGGGATGCCGAGATGGCTGAGATGCTCGAGTTCGCCCCCGGAAACAATGTCGAAGCCGCTGCCCAAGCCGGCTAAAAGCTTGAGGAGTGATAGATTCCCGTTTGCCTTGACCGCAAAGCAGAGCAGATGCGGAACTCGGGAGAGTTCGTGATCAAGTTCGTGGAAGGCATCGGTGATCGCCTGCCGGCTGTAGACATAGGTGGGAGATTCAAATTGCCGTGTAATTTCGGGAAGCGGAACGCCTTCGCAATAAACCTCCCGCGTGGACTTGCCTGTGTTCTTCCAGGAAAATTGCGGAGTGTGGGTTGCGGGGTCGACATAGGCTAACCTGCGTCGAGCCTTGCCAGGGGCGCTCATTTCACCTTCATGACCACCAGCGTGCGATCGTCGGAAAGCGGCGCGCTCTGCGAGAACCAGTCCACTTCGTTCAGGACGCGATCGGCCATCTCGGCTGCGGAAATTTCGTGCTGCTGCTCGATAAGTTTGCGCAACCGCTCCGTACCGAAGAGTTGCCCCTCGCTATTGTAAGTTTCCGCGATGCCGTCGGAATGAAAAACGAGGATATCGCCGGATTCCAGAGTTACGCCCCACTCGTCATACGTCACATCCTCAAAAATGCCGAGTGGAAATCCGGTTAACTCGATACGGTCGCAGCGGCCATCCTTGTAAAGAAGTGGTTGAGACTGGCCGGCATTGGCGACGCGAAGTTTCTGGCGGCCTTTTTGCCACGTTGCAAAACAGGCAGTCATAAATCGCCCTTCGATGCGGCGCTCCCCGACCAACTGGTTCATCTGCCGCAGCATTTCGGCGGGCTGAAGTTTCCGCGGCGCCAGGCTCCGCATAATACCGATGGAAACAGCGCCATAGAGCGCGGCTGCAGTTCCTTTTCCGCTGACATCGCCGAGCGCAATGCCAAGTTGCTGCGGCCCATAACGCAGGAAATCATAGAGGTCGCCACACACTTCGCGGGCAGAAAGATAACGCGCCGCGACGTCAAGTCCGTAATCATCAGTAGGAACCGGTCGAAGGAGCGCGCCCTGAATTCGCTTCGCGGCCTGCAGGTCCCGTTCCATGCGGGCTTCATCGCGGGCCACCTGTTCGTAAAGTCGCGCGTTTTCCAGTGACACTGCAAGATTGGCCGCGAGAATGGTAAGCGTTTGCACATGCTCTTCGGTGAAGTAATGCAACTGCGGACTTTCGAGATCGAGAACGCCAATTACTTTTCCCTTGAAAATCATCGGGATGGCAAGTTCGGAGCGGGTTTCAGGATTCACCATCAGGTAGCGCGGATCATTGGCCACATCGGGGACAAGGACCGGTTCCCGCAAAGTAGCGGCAGCGCCCACGATGCCTTCCGTTGCCGCGACGCGCAATTTTCCCTGAACGCGCTGGCCATGCTTCACGTCCAGGCGATGGCGAAAGACTTTCTGCTCTTCGTCGTAAAGCATGATGCTGACGATCTGGTAGTCGATGACCCGCTTGACGAGTTCCGCCGCACGGCGGAGAAGTTCTTCCACATCCAGGATGGAACTGATTTCGCGGCTGACTTCGTTCAGGACCAGGAGCGTTTCCGCCTGCGTCCTGACCTTCTGAAAAAGCCGCGCGTTTTCAATGGCCACCACCAGGCGGCTGGCGAGCAGGGTAACGATTCTCTGCTGATCTTTGGTGAAATAGTTCAGGTGGCGGCTCTGAATATCCAGAACGCCGACGGCCTTTCCGCGGAAAAGTAGTGGCACCGCAAGTTCGGATTTCACGCTGTCAATCGCGTTGATGTAGCGGTTATCCTGGGAAACATCGCCGACGCGGACAGGCTGTCCAGTGGAAATTGCGGTGCCCGTGATTCCCTGCCCCATGGGAACACGCAGATTTTCCGCAAGCCCGGGAGGGTAACCGATGGCGAAGCGATGGCTCAGATAGGAGCCAGTTTCATCCAGCAGCATCACGCCAAAGAATTCGTAGTCGATATGCCGCTTGATTAACAGCGCGGTGTGGGAAAGTACTTCGTCGAGGTCCAGCGACGCGTTAACCTCTTCCCCGATTTCGGAAAGAGTAGCAAGTACTTCGGTTGAAACGTCAGCCTGCTCCGTGGTTGCCTGTGTTGGTGGATTCGAGCCTGTAGCGTTCATGAATGTATTTATTATAGCAGGCGAATTCAGCTTCGAAGAATAAGCGAAAATCGCCGCTCACGCCTCGATTTTCGTTTTGCCCCGGGGTCCCAGGCGGACGATACAAACGTCGGGAAGATTGCGGTAGCGCTCGTCGTAATCAAGGCCATAACCAACGACGAATTCGTTCGGAATCACGAAGCCGGTGTAATCGGCTTTGACATCGGCGATCCGCCGCTCCACCTTGTCGAGCAGCACGGCTACACGAAGATGCTTCGGTTTGCGTTCTTCAAAAAGGCGCAACAAGTATTTTAGAGTTAAACCGGTGTCCAGAATGTCCTCAACGACAAGAACCGACCGCCCTTCAATGCTGACGTCGAGATCCTTGTTCATCTTAACTTCGCCCGTCGAATCCATGCCTTTGCCATAGCTGGAGACCGAGATGAAGTCGAAGGAGACTTCGCCGCCGAGTTCGCGCGCAAGGTCGGCCAGGAATAATATTGAGCCTTTCAAAACGCCGACTAGGTGAATTGGTTCTTCCGGGAAATCGCGGCGAATTTCCTGCGCCATCTGCCGCACTCGTTCACGGATACGTTGGTGAGAGATTAGGACGCGCAGACTTTCCTCGGCACGATGGCCAGGTTTTACTCTTGGGCTTCGCTTCGTTACCTTGGTGGGCAAGGATGCAATCTCCTTCTCGCGGCAGTGAAGACATTTCATTGTATCTTTAGCGGGAAGTTCCCCATCCTATGTGCTGTACTTTCGCATGTCAATTCAGTGAGGAGATGCCGATGAACCAGGGCGAGCCGTCCCTTCCCGAACCGTGGCTGCGCGGGACGTTGACAGAAGTACCTGCAGTTGGCCGAGGCGTTCTGCATGCGCTGCAACTGGCGTGGGAAGATGCCAGGAAATGGTGCGGTGGATTGAGCGACACGCAAATGCACGCGCGCCCGGCAGGATTGCCCTCGGTGGCGTTTCAGTTGCGGCACATCGCTGGCAGTCTCGACCGATTGCTGACGTATGCGGAAGGCCGTGCGTTGTCTGAGGAACAGCTACGATCGCTAAAGGCCGAGGCGAGACCCAACAGTTCTGCGGCAGAAATACTGGCGGAATTAGAAAGCGCACTTAAATTGGGGAGCCTACGCGTTCGTGCGTTGGCTCCGGTTGATCTTTCGCTTCCCCGAACCGTCGGATCGAAGGGGTTCCCAACAACACTCGGTGGGCTCCTGGTTCATGTAGCAGACCACACGCAGCGCCATGTCGGGCAAGCCATCACGACAGCAAAACTCGTTTCGGCTTCCAAAGTTTTGTAGCTATACTTCTGCTGCACCTTATGCCCCAACTGCTCAAATCAACGCTCCTCGTTCTGACCGCGCTGTTTCCGATCGTCAATCCGCTCGGCAGTGCGCCGCTGTTTCTCTCGTTGACGCGTTACTACTCCGGCGATCAGCGGAAACTTTTGTCCCGGCGAATCGCCCTGAACAGCATTGCCCTGATCGTCGCCTCCTATTTTGTCGGCTCGCATATCCTGGATTTCTTCGGCATTTCCATTCCCGTGGTGCAGGTAGGCGGCGGGCTGGTGCTGGCTTCGACAGGCTGGTCAATGCTGAAACAAAAGGACGAGGACGACACCAAGGCCGGCGTCCACCGCAACGTAGATACGAACGATCTTTTTCAAAAAGCCTTTTACCCGCTGACGCTGCCGCTAACAGTCGGGCCGGGATCAATCTCGGTTGCGATTACGCTGGGCGCCAATGAGCCGCATCATGAGCAGTCAATCCTGGTTTCAATGATCGGCGCGGTAATTGGAGCGGTGCTGATCGCGGGCAGCGTTTATCTGTGCTACGCGTTCTCGGACCGCCTCGCGCAGGTGTTAGGAGCTACCTCGATGGCCGTAATCATGCGGCTGTCCTCGTTCTTGCTGGTATGCATCGGCACGCAGATTATCTGGAATGGGCTTTCGGCGATGCTGAAATCAGTGCTGCTTTCAGGCCATCCCGGATAGAGCCAGATCCGGCCTCATCGTTTCATTTCTGCCGCAGATTTTTCCAATTGGGCAATTCGCGTTTTCCCAGCATCGCTTCCGCGGCCCATGCACCGAGATAAACGGATTGCGCGACTCCATGCCCTGAGTACCCACCCAGAACAATGGCATTCGCCGATTCTCGATGTTGCTCGAAAATGGGTATCCATCCTTCCGCTATGCTTATCGGGCCGCCCCAGCGATGAGTGATCGCTACGTCGCCAAGTTTCGGACGAAGACTTCGAATGCGCTTTTCCAGGCGGGCGAAGGCTTCGGCCGCGGGACCTGTTTCCACATTAAGCGAATGCATTTCACGCCAATCGGAAAAATGGACGAGACCACTGCCAAAAATGATCTGCGCACCAAAAAGACGGCCCCAAAGATAAGGCAGGTCGACGGTGTAGAAAGGCTTTCCGTTGGCGAGGCCAATCTCCTCCAGCGTGGAGTCCGCGAGCGGTTCCGTGGCAACCGCGAGGGTAAAACAGGATTCGGTCCGCTGTGTCCAGCCAGTCAGTTCGAGGGAATAGGCATTCGTGGCAAACAACACTTGCCTCGCACGAAGAATTCCGAGCGGCGTATGCAACCGAAGCGGTTCCTGAAATTCGCAGCGTTCAACATTGGCGCGCTCGAATAGATCAACCCCCGCGCGTTCCGCAGCCGCTGCGAGTCCCGCGACAACCTTTCCGGGATCAATCGTGCCACCCTCGACTTCGTTGACCGCGCACAACTCGCCAGAGTCGTTCCAACGAATCGGACAATTCTTTAGCGGCGCGGTTCGTCCGAGTTCATACACGCCGGGAAGATGCACGTCTCCATCAACGCGTAATTCCGCCAGGATTTTCTGATATCCGGAAAGGACATCACCGAGTCCTGGCAGATTTCCTGCTGCGGATTCGGCAAGTGCCAGGCCACCAGTGTGCCCGCTGGCGCCGGAACCAAATGTTTCCGCCTCCATGAGGGCGACCGATTTTTCGGGGCTCAACCGTTTAATCCAAGCCGCCGCGGCGAGACCGGTGAAACCACCGCCAACTACGGCGAAATCGACGGTCTCGGGGAGTGGTTGTGCCTTCGCGCGAAAGTTTGTCGCCCAGGGACGATTGCCCCAGTTCTTAAGCTTGCTTGTTGTCTTCGAATCTAAAGGTTCGCGAGACACTTTACACCTTTCAGGGAATGCAGCCTTCGCGAGACAGCAAACACACTCCGAGTATATTTTGATGCTGTAGGGGAGTTTTTGGTGAAGCGGGTCAAGTATCTGCCAGGTGAAAAATCGGCTGACCCTGATCTCAGCCACAAAGCTTAAGTTGTCTCGCAGGCTGGAATCTCAAGAGCGGTGGCTGAGCTACGGCGCTCCAAAGAAGAGCCTCGTCATCAAGAGTGGCGAGGCTCTTCTGGCTACATAAATTCCGGCGCGGGCTAGAACAACGCAGTTGGACGCCGCGTCCAGCTCCTGCCTTTTGCTTTGGAGACTTCCTCGACGTCCTTCACGTAGGCGCCGGCTTGCGTCAGGATGTGGTGGAGATCGTTGCCAATGCTGATGAAGGGGAAGCCTTTGTCGAGAAATTCGCCAACGCGGGCGGTTCCGAAGAGGAAGAGGCCCAGAATGATGTTGTTCTTGCGGGCAGCGGCAATCAGTTTTTCGGTTGCAGCGCCGATCTCCGGCGATGTGTACATGTGGGGAAACTCGTACTTCTCGTAAAGCCCCATGGACATGCACAGGTCGTTTTGGCCGAGGAACAGGAGGTCCACTCCCGGGACGGCCGCGATTTCATCAATGTTCTTGATGCAATCTGCCGTTTCGACTTGCAGTGCCACGATTACATTGCTGTTCGCTCCGCCTGCATAGCCGAGAAGACCCTCTTTATTCATACTGCGCTGGGGAAAGTAAACCGAACGCGTGCCAGTGGTGGGGTAGCGCGCGCAACTCACTGCCTGCCGCGCTTCATCGGCATTATTAATGTAGGGGACAAGCACGCCGTCCGCCCCGAGGTCGAGCGACTGCTGAATGCCCGGACGGTCACCGTAACCACCAACGCGCACGATAGACTTCGCTCCGCCGCTGGCAATTCCGGCCAGCATTGCAGAAAGTTTTTCGTAGCCCATCGGTCCATGCTGCGAATCGACAAGCAACCAGTCGTAGCCGCTGTGCGCCAATTGTTCCGCGACAGTGGGGCTGTGTGAATTGACAAACAGGCCGAGTTTCGTCGTTCCCGCACGTAACTGTTTCTTGAATTCGGCGCCAGTCAGGGTGGCTGCTGCCATAAGTAATGCTCCTTATCGAAGTATGAGTGCAAGATGAGTCGCGTAAGTGTACTAGAGAAGCGACGCAGGGGGAAAAGCAAAAGTCGAAAAACAAGCACACAGCCAGAAATGGCTGTCACACGCGAAACGTTAGAGGTACTTAATCAGGACAACTTCGTTGCGCGCCTCGTTGTAGACCAACTCATCGACCAGTTGCTGCGTGAGCATAAGGCCCAACCCGCCGGGGCGAAGCCCCTTCTGTTCGCGGATTGTCATGTGCGCCATTGGATCATCGGCCGGATTACTTACAGCCGCATGCTTCAGGTCCTCCATCTTGAACCCGGGCCCCGGATCATCCAGGCGATACATCAAGAGTTTTCTGGTGCGAATGTAGGAAATGCGCACTTTCAGATTGGGATCCAGATGGCCGCCCCATTCGATCGCGTTGTTCAACAGCTCGCGAAAGGCATAGCCAACTTTTTCCATCACGTCGGCGGGTAAATCGGTTTCGAGGCGCGAGAGGAAACTCTGCACCCGGCTGACCACGGATCGCTCGCAAGGCACAAGCAACTCCACCCAATGCTTGTTGGCCGAGAGAACCTCGATGGGAGGAATGGATGGATCTTCGGAAAGCGCGTTGTCAACGGTGGAAATCAGGGCATTGGCATCCACAGGCTTGGCCAGAATCTGATAAACCTGGCCGCGCAGTGAATTCAATACAGTGTCCGAGGTCTTGTCCGAAGTCATCACGATGATTTTCGGAATGTGCTGTTCCCCGTGCAGAGTGGCGATCAACCCCAGCCCGGACATTTTGGGCATCCAGATATCCAGCAGCACGAGGTCAAACTTTTTTTTCTTGAGGGTGCGGAGCGCGCTCATGCCATCAGCCGCGGTGCTCACATCGTAGCCTTGCTTGGTCAGGATCCCGCGGATCATCTCACGCGTTGTCGCGTCGTCTTCCGCTACCAAAATGTGAGGCATGCTGGGACTCCCGTCGAACTCACTCGGAACCGCCGCGCGCAATCTTTACCGCCGGCGTTTACCACGATTCCGGGGAGGCCTTTGTCGTTTGTCAGGTTTCGACTTCGGCCTGGCGGGGGTTTGATTTGCGTATCCTCTCAGGTTTCCTTGCAGTTTCGCAATCTCTTCCTTCAGCAAGGCGAAGATCTCCCCGGCCCCGGATGGTTCACTGCTTTTTCCAAGTTCCTGGAGCTCCTGGCAGTGTTTCCGCGCGGCCTCCGCACCAAAAATGCTTACAGCTCCTTTCAGGGCGTGCGCAACAGACGCGAGCGCTTCGGCGTCCTTTCGCCGGATTGCCGAAGCGATTTCCGAGACGCGTTTCGGGATGTCGCGCAAAAAAGTGTGAATCATGCGCTTCAGAAGTTTTTCGTCGCCGCCAACGCGCGCAATGAGTTCCGCAAGCGTTGCTCCCGCCCGTGCGGAAGGCAGTGCCGGTGTCCTGGCAGCGGCTTTGGCGCCGGGGAAGGACGAGAGAATCAAATTCAAGTCCTCGAGTCGAAATGGTTTCCCCAACACATCGTCGAATCCGGCTTGTCTCAAACGGCGAGTGTCTTCCGAAGTGGTGTTGCCCGTGGAAGCCACAAGAAAGACGCGCTTCTTTTTTCCCAGTTCGGCCTTTCGAATCGCCCGGGCAACTTCGTCTCCCGTCATTCCCGGCATCTCCTGATCCAGCAGGGCGACATCGAATGGAGCCGAGCGAAACGTTTTGAGCGCGTGAATCCCGTCCTTTGCGACAACCACCTTGTGTCCGTTGCGCTTCAGTTGGTAGACCGTGAGAGTTCGAATGTCTTCCTGATCATCCGCAAGGAGTATACGCAGAGGACGCACAGGTGCTGGTTTACGCTTGGTACTTGTTAAGCTTGACGCGTCACGCGCATGCGACGTGCGTGTAGCAATGCTGCCTTTCGCTCGAGGAAGGCGAAACCAGAAGCGCGAGCCTTTCTCCGGGAGCATCACGCAACCAATGCTGCCGCCCCAACGCTCGACCGTAATCCGGCAGAAATAGAGGCCCAGACCTGCTTTCCCTCCACTCTGCTTCCCTTTCATGAAAAGGCCGAAAATCTGTTCGGGACGCAAGTTCTCCGGAAGGCCGGGCCCTTCGTCGTCCACGTAGGCCTTAAGAAAATCGCCCTCGTCATCCACGTCAACCGTCACACGCCCGCCGGCAGGCGTATAGCGAAGAGCGTTTTCCAAAAGATTCGAGAAGATTCGCTGCAGTCGAGAATCCTCGGCAGTCACCGGCCACTTGGCTTCCAGATCGACCCGCGACGACACGGCGAGGCGCACTCCTTTGGCCTCAAACGTCGGCCCGACTGCAGTCATAGTCTTCCTGGCGCATTCCAGGAGATCGCAAGATGAATTCCCTTGCGTGCCCGCATCAAGGCTGCTGCGCAGGTCGTCTGAAAAAGTCTGCAGGATCTCGCGAATCATCGTTTCCTGCTGGTCGCTGGCGTGCCTGCCGAGCGTAAGGAACTGTTTCGATCGTTCGCTGATGGATTCTTGTGACAACGATTCCATCGCAACGTGCATCACGCTGAGAGGCTGAGAGAGATCGTGAACGATGCAATGAAGAAGAATCTCTTTCTTCTGGATTTCGCGGGCCAGGCGTTCGTGATCCAGCCAGGCGTTCCTTGCCGTCTGAAGAATCTTCGCCTGCTCGCGGAATTGCGAAACGGGACTGAAGAGTGCAAGAATTCGCTTTCCACCAAGGAACAGCGCTCTTGCCTGAACGGGGATTTCGCGTCCGGGAATTGATTTTTCGATCCAGGTCTCCGACTGGCACGCCGCTGAGCCGGGAGAATTCCAGAACTCCTCCGCCTCAAACAGAAAATTTTCGAGGAACGGTGATTGCGCGGAAAGCGAAATCGGGCCGGAACCATTTCCAGCCTCAGCCCAGATTTCAGAAATCCACTCCGGCAGCTCCGCAATGGGTAGAAACTTTCCATCGCCACTGTACTCGAACAGCGCGAACCCCATCTCCATGGGGAATTTCTGAAGCGCGTCCGGCATGCTCATCCCAGCATTTTCCGCGCGAGCAGGGAGAATGATTCTTCAACGCCTTCCCCAGTCTTCGCGCTCGAATGCAAAATATTCCAGCCTTGCGCGGCCAATTGAGATTCTAACGCAGGGTCGAGCTCCCAATCGCGGACCAAATCGCTCTTGTTGATAACGAGGACAAAAGGGATCGCGCCAACTTCCTCGCGAACTCTCTGTTCGAGGCTGGCTGCTTTTTCAAGGGTCGCTTTGCGGGTTCCATCGGCGACCAGCAAATAGCCCGATGCACCTCGCAAATAGGTCCAGCGCATTTTCTGATAGTCGTCTTCACCATAGATATCCCAGAGCACCAGGGAAACTTCCTGCTCGCCCGCTTTCACATTTTTCTTATCGATTTTCACGCCGACAGTCGTTTGATAGACATCCGAATAGATGCTTTCGACAAACCGGCGGACCAGGCTGGTCTTTCCGACAGCGAACGAGCCGAGCATGCAAACTTTTTTCTGAAGCATGGCTGGGATCAGGGTACCGGGGCACTCACGCGAAAGCTAGCGCTGCGATTGAACCGCCGATTTTCTTCGTTGTCCTCGGTGCGAAGCGGATTCGTGGTGCCAACTCCTCGCGCCCGCAGGCTGCGTTCGGCAACGCCAAGTTGACCCAGTTCCCAGGCGACGCGATCGGCGCGGCGCTGGCTCAAATTCAAGTTCTCTCCTTCGGCCCCGGTAGAATCGGTGTGACCCAATATCTCCAGTGTGACGCTCTGGTGCAGACTATCCGCGGCTTGAAGGAGCGACTGAATTTTGTCGGCAAGTTTGTGAAGCCCAACGCTCTCGGAAGAAGAAAGTGCCGCGCTGGCCAAAGGAAACTTGACAACCGCACTTTCAATTTCCGTCTTAGCCTGGTTGAACGCGAGTCGCCCGGGATTCAGTTCTGGTGAAAGTTCGACCGAGTGGATTCCCGGAACTAGAAGTGCCTTGGACTTAAGTTCCTTCACCCAGTTTGCGGACGCCGCACCCGATACATTTAAGACGCCGGACTTGACGCTAAGCACCGCTGTCGAAGGCGGCGACAAAATAGCCTCCGCCCGCTGCTGAACGATGCCGTCGTCCAGTGCGTAGTACCCGCCCCAGTGAAATTCGCCGTCGGCAGGATTCACGTCCGATGATTTGATCAACTGCTCCGGATCGGCCGCGAGCGGGTCGCGCATGCCGCGCACGACAAAACGCCCGCCTTCCCTGCCAAGCGAGGTGATAACGAATCCCGGTTGCTCGCGCAGGGTGTTCACCAGGCGTTCCCAGCGAGCGTATTGCACGGAGCGCCAGCCCAACCAACCGGCCACAAGCAAAAACACGAACACTGCTGCAGCATACGCAAATCCAAAACTTTTCGGTTTCGAATCTTCCTTGTAGCGGTGCTCGAGGCATCGCGAGAGCTCCTCGTGCACTTTTGTGAAGGCAGCCGTGTCGCCATCAAACTGATCGAGTTGTGCGGAATATTCGCGGTGAACATTTTCCAGAACCTCGGCCATGCGGTCCCGCAGGCCCCGAGGGGCAATACCGCGAATCACGCAGGCAAGAATGGCGTCGGGCCCCTCCTCAATCCATACGTCGAGGTCCCCGACGCTCATGCGATTGATGCCCTGCCCTTGCGATGTGTGGAACGAGTCGCGAACGAAGTCCTGGATAGCAGACAACATGCCCGAAACCAGGCTGGGGTCCTGCGTCGCAACAGCCGATGCCACAGCGTGGCCGATGGGCAGGCCAGTTTTCTTATGAATCAGGAAGACCTGCTCCACGCGGAACACCAGGCTGTGCAGCAGGGCAACTTCGGTAAACGAACGGCCGGTGCGCAACGCTTCCAGTCGCCACTTCAGCCCCTTCAGAGAGAGGCTCTGATCCAGAACTTGATTAAAAGATTCCAGGAACGAGCGAAGCGTCTCCAGGATGGAACGGCGAATTGCAGGCCCCATGACCGGGAAGAGAGCGTCCGCAAGCGTTAAAGGGTCCTTGCGCACGGATTCACGCAGCGCAGTCTCTATGGTGGGCGCAAGCGCAACGCTCAGTGCTTTATCCCCACCCTGCTTCCGGCGCAACTGGATGGCCTCAGCAACCACACTGCCGACATCCTCCGTGCGCGATGCCGGATCGTCCAGGCGTTGATGGAGGCGCTCCAGCGCTTCCTGCTCAGGCGCAAGGATCAACTGGCGCAGTTCCAGGTACGCCTGCGCTTCCGGCTCAAGCGGCAGCTCGTCCGGCTCCGGCGCTGGTCGGTCTGGTGGCGTTTCGGCCATCTTGGGTCGAAATTCGAGAGGATCCCGGGAATGTTGTGGGGCGGAACCCATACTCATGCAATCTGCCTATTTCTCGGGGAGCTCCAATTCATCCTTCAAGCGCATGGACATCTCGGTGAAGAGGTCCGCAAGCATGGCGCGATCGGTCTTGTCAGTACGCAATGTCTCGGCTTCGTTCTCGAGCGCAGTCTCCAGCTCGTCCTTGGATTTCTGGATCTGGGAGCCAAGTGATTTGGACTGTTCCAGAATCTTCGAACGCAAGTCGGCTTGGGCGGAGTCCAACTGCTCATCCAGCTGGGAAAGCTTCTTTTCGAGCGTCTTGGAATTGTCGCGGGATTCGCGGGTCAGCTCTTTCAGGCTGTCGGCGCGTTCCGATTTTTCAGTCTTCAGGCGTTGGCCGAGAGATTCCAGTTCCTCCCGAACATAGGATTCGAGGGAATCGAAACGCTTCTTGAGGTCTTCGCGGAGTGCCTCTGACGATTTGTTAAGGCGCTCCTCCAGACGGGCGAAACGCTTCTCGTACTCCCGCATGTTGGAACCGAATAAAATGTCCCGTATTTTATCTACGTTTGCGCCTTCGCGCAGTTCGCCATTGGCGGCGTTTTTCTCATCACTGTCGGCTGGCATGGTAGTACGGCCCCCCTTCGTACGATTCATCGGCTTCCTGGCCATGCGGGGACACTACTACGGTAAGGTGGGGATGGCAATATGGGGTTTTGACAGGAGGGTACGCGGCCGGCGCCGTATTTTCGATCTTCTCTGACGTCGTAGGCTGACTACCAGTACCCCAATGGGGGGCCGAATCTCGTGTCCAGGTAGAGTTTCCCAAACGGACCCTCGGCCCTTCGGAGAGTGTGGAAGGGACGCCAGAGGGACTAGCTCGTAATCATGCGGCGTTCAGAGCCAGGCCTTTCGGTGATGGACCAACGGAAGAAGCGCGAGTCGCACTCTTCGCAGCGGAAGGGGCGCCTGAAGATCATCGCGAGAAAAACAGTCTCCTGGAATCCTTTGGTTTTCGATCTGTGAGTCAAAGCACTTCCGCAATTTGGACACGTTATGGTCATCGGTGACTCCCCAGATCCAGTCAAGCAAGAATCCTTCAGAAACCCCTCGAGCAACGATTGGATAACTAGCCGTGCCGTTGGCGCCGGTCGTGCGATTCCTCGGAATGACCGTTCGCATCCAGCCAGGTCAAGAGCGCGCGAATGCTTCCGTGAGCCAGCGCGATACTCGAATCGGCGGCACCATAGTAGAGATTGATCGTGTCGCCATCCTCGGCCACCGTGTAGCCACAGGGGAACACCACGTCTTGAACATCGCCTTGGCGCTCGTAGTCTGCCTCCGGGGCGAACATCCAGGAATCACCTCGGATCAGGCATTTTTCCGGTTGCTCCAGATCAAAGAGAGCCAGACCAAGGCGATAGATGGAGCTAGATGGAGTCCTTCTCACCCCGTGATAAATCATCAGCCAACCTCTGGGCGTTTCAATCGGTGGTGGAGACATGCCAATCTTGTTGGCGTCCCACCAGGCACCGCGCCGGGCTTCCAGCATGAGTTTGTGGGTACCCCAATGCCGCAGGTCGGGCGAGTAGGAAATCCAGATGTGGGCGCCGAGAGGGGTCATGGGCCGGTGAATAAGCGCCCAGCGACCATTTATGCGACGCGGTAGAAGCGCCGCATCTTTGTCGTCCGGAGACATGACGACACCTAGTTTCTCGTAAGCGCGGAAATCTTTCGTGAGCGCCAGGGATACGCCCGGACCACCACGAGAATAGGAAGTGTATGCAACGGCATATTGTCCCAGCTCCGGCATATGGGTGATGCGAGGATCTTCGATGCCCCAGACTTCCTCTGGGAAACGCTCCGGTTCGGGCAGAAGTGTCGGTTGGCTGTCAACCTGCCAGTTGTCGATGCCGTTTGCCGAGCGCGCGGCACACAAGTGAGACAGGCCGCGGCGGTCTTCGACGCGACAAAGCAAAAGGGTGGTCCGGTCGGGCAGCAGAGTGGCGGCCGCGTTGAAGACGCTATTCATGGAATAGGGCCAATCTTTCGCGGACAGGATTGGATTGGAAGCGTAGCGTTTAAATAAGGATTCGTGTTGGAACATGGTCTCCCTTAACGACAACCTGCTGGCGCGACGAGAGGGGTTTTGGGAGCCGCGTCCCGTAAAAAAACAACTGTGAACCGATCAAGATTTGCTGTCGGTGATATCCGCCTCTTCCAATTTGCGCATTTCGAGAAGGGCCATCAGAAAAGACAACGTGGATTCAGCGCCCTGGTTTTCGTTCGCCCGATCGGGGTGCAAACCGTCGCGGCAGCCCCCGGTGGTGGAATCGTACAAAGCAACCTGCAGATCGTTGTCGCCGAGGAACCAGTTAAACGCGGTCCAGGCTTCCTTGCGCCAGCGGTTTTTTCCCGTGGCTCGATAGGCTTCCAGGGCGGCAGAAACCGCGCCACAAGCTTCGATCGGCTGCTGGTCGAAGCGGGCCTTTTCCGTTTTGGTCGAATAGAAACCGTGGGAACCAACGGGAACGAAGTGGCCCTTGACGTCGCAACGCTGAACTCCCGCCAGCCACTCCAATGCTTCGAGTCCGGCCGAAACCATCGCGTCGTTCGAACTGCGCACGCCAGCGCGTATCAGCGCTTGTGGCAGGCGCGCATTGGAATAGGTAAGGACCTTTTCGAACCACTTCCAGTCTTCCGAACAGTTTGCCAGATACGATTCCAGCAATCGGTTGGCCAGCGTATCGGCTGCATTGAGGGCCGCGCGATCCCCCGAGAAGGATCCCAGATACTCATGGAGGCCCAACAGGGCGAAAGCACAAGCCCGGGGACTCTTGAATTCGACGGCTGCAGGCACGGCCATCTCAAACAATCGTCCCGCGGCCCCACGAAGACCCGCATGCCTGGTTCTGCCCAGAACTGTGCCCAATCCCCACAGAGCGCGCCCGTGGCTGTCTTCCGAGCCTTCTGGCTCCTGCCACTCACGTCGATAGCTCAAGCAATTGTGAAATCTTCGCGTAACCGGATTAAAAGCCATCCACAAAAAAGCCAGATAACGAGAGGCAAGGCCGAGTGAACTTCGCGAAAGGTCACCGCCGAATTCCTCGAGCAGAATGGCCACAATCAAGGCCCGCGCGTTGTCATCGGTGGAGTAGCCTTCGGGATAATTTGGAACGATGAAGACCGCATGTTCGATAATTCCGGTGGAATCCGTCATGTGATGCAGGTGGTCGAGCTTGACGGCGGGAAGGCGGTCCAAGGCTTTTTCGGTGTTCTGAGCTGAAAAGGTGGCGCGAGGGTTGCGCAAGCGCTCGTTGTACACTCGTTCAAAACTCCCCATATACTGCTGCGCAACGCGGTTCCACACCATTTCACGCGTATAGAGATAGGCTCGCTTTCTCATGGCGTGGCGCGCTGTACCGTTGTCGAGCAACTCGATCGTCCGGTCAGCAATCGCCTGCGGATCATCAAATGGAACCAGCACCCCTCGCTCGCCGTCCAGAAGTTCCATCGCATGTAAGTAAGGGGTGGAGATGATCGCTTTACCGGCGCTCAAGGCATACGCGAGGGTTCCGGAAACAACTTGCCCTTTGTGCTTGTAAGGCGTGATGTAGATGTCGGCAGCTCCGATCAATTCGACCAATTCCTCCGGTGTAACGAAGCGATTGCGAAAGATGACACTGGATTCGACTCCAATATCCTTGGCCAGTTTCTGCAGGGAAGCCCTGTAGACATCGCCCTCTCTTCGCAAAATGTGCGGATGGGTGACTCCCGAAATCATGTAAACAACATTGGGGTGGCGCGACAAGATGCTCGGCAAGGCGTGGATGACGTTTTCTATGCCCTTGTTTGGCGAAAGCAACCCAAACGTGAGAAGGACTTCTTTGCCTTCTGTTCCGAAGACATCTTTGTAGAAGCTGGGATCCGTGAAGGCCAGATCCGGGATGCCGTGGGGAATCAGATCAATTTTGGAGCTGGGCACGCGGAATACTTCCTGCAGAATATCCGAGGCTTGGCGGCTCATGACAATCAGCCGGTCAGAAAGCGCCGCGATCTCGTCCATCACCCGGCGTTGGTCGGCATTCGGTTCACGGAGCACGGTGTGAAGGGTGGTGACGATCGGCATTTGCAGGCGCCGCAATAATTCTAGAATATGCGCCCCGGACGGCCCTCCGAAAATTCCATATTCATGCTGCAGGCAAACCAGATCAATATTGCTGAAATTCAGAAAATCCGCGGCTTGCCGGTACGAGGCGAGCTCATCCTGAGATAGCTCGAATCGGATTCGGGCAGGGTAGTCATAGCCTTCCTGGATGTCGTTAACCGGCAGTGCCAGCAACTCCGTGTCCGCATACTCGGCGTGAATTGCGTCACACAAGTCTGTCGTAAAAGTGGCAATACCGCACTGGCGTGGCAGGTAGTTTCCAATGATTGCGACGCGGCTGGGCAGAATCGACCGCGGATGGACCGGCCAAAGAGGCATGGAATTACTTTCGACAACGAGTGAAGCGAGGCCAAGGACTTCCTGCGCGTCAGAAAAATCTGCGGTCTTTTTCGCATCCTCGAGTTCGATTAGAGCTGTGTTTTCCAGTGGACCGGCTAGTTTTCGTGACGACATATTATTCCCGCCTTTATAAACTGACTCAATTCCGTGCATGCTGGGCGGGCTAGAATTCGCGGCGACGTGTCTACACTCTGAAACGACGCGAACTGTTAGTAATCCTCCTGAGGCTTGCGGCTCCACATTTTCTGCTCACCCTTGGGGGAACGAGCGGCACGATAAGTTTCGAGTTCCGCGCTGGTAATGACGTACTGAGTTTCTGGAGGGTGGTTTTCGTGCGCCGCCAACTCCGCCTGCAGGCGTTCCGCGCAAATCGCCGGAGCATCCTGGTACCGGGCGCGATGAGCAACGAACGCTTCGTTGGCAATGTTCAAAGTGAATTCACGATCTTCGCCGGAGCCGCGAACATTGAATGTGTACTCTCGTGAGAGTCCGTTTGTGCGAAAGCCCACGTACTGCACGAGAATACCTCCACTCATTTTGCACCGGGGACGAATACGCGGGCGTTCAGCGTGGGAGCCGGCTTGGGCGGCTTCACGCGCTTGGCGCGGCGCCGTTTTGGCGGCGTGCCTTCTGCAAGTTCGACAACCATGAGGCTGGTCACGAAGATCTTGATTCCGTGAGCATCGAAATCAATAGTTGTGCGGTCCGATTTGGATTCGGTAATAACGCCGCAACCGTACTGAAAATGCTTGATGTACTGGCCTGTCGAGAGATTCTCCAAAACTTCCTCCTGTTACTTTTTGAGAGTAAAAGATGGGCACATCTCATCGCCATGGATTCGCGGAGATCGGCGCGCAAGGTTCACTGGCATCAATAGCTGCGACGTCCGTTTCCGCCGGAACGCCCGCCGGAATAACCACCGCGGCCGCCCGAGCGGTCTCCACCTCCACCGCCACCTCGAGATTCCTGAGGACGCGCCTCGTTCACCTGGAGCTGCCGGCCATCCACATCGAGGCCGTTGAAATCTCCAATGGCCTTGGTTGCATCGCCTCCATCACCGAGTTCGACAAATCCGAAGCCGCGCGAGCGCCCAGTTTCCCGGTCGGTGATAACTCGAGCCGACGACACCTGATAGCCTTTGTCGACGAACAACTGCTGAAGGGATTCATCGTTCATGCCGAATGAGAGATTGCCAACATATAGTTTTGTCATAGGCGCTTCCTTTTCCTACATTCCTTACCAAAGATAAACTTCCGCTACTTTCTGACGATCCCGAGAGAGGTTGGGCGCCACTCAACCGGGTGAGTCAAGAAATCTTAGGGTGAAACCGCAGCCCGCCCTGGATGTGCCGCCGGTTCGCCGAAATGCTGACAAACGCGAGACCCACGAACCGTTTCAGGCCCACGACGGTTATCTCGAGAGAGTTGAACTTTTTGCCGCGCAGCCCATGCAAAATCTGGGCGATGCCTTTTCTGAGGGTTCCGGCATACATGCGGCCAACAACTCTGGCCTTATGTTCGCCGCTGAGGCGAACAAAATTCCAATTTGCCTGGCTGATCTTCCGATTCAGGGTGTAGCCGTCGAAATTCTTGACCACCCGCCAACCGGGCAAAAACACTTCGCTCTCCAACACAAAATCCGGCGGCAACAGAGCGCCCTCGCGGATAAGAATCATGTTGGATTCATTCATTTCTGGCATCAGATCCGATCATGGTTAAAATCAATTTTCAGCAATAGGGTCAATTTAAAACGCCCTGGCGCGAATCGTCCTGCCGTTTACCATTGCCACAAGAATCGTCAGCAGAGCGGCACACCCGATGGCCATGAACGCGGAAACAAATACTCCCCCATAACCGGAAAAGCCGATCGAGCGTGTGAGCAATCCACCGGCGACCGCGCCCGCGACGCCCATCGCCAGGTCCATCCACAAACCGTAGCCCTTCCCTTCAAGGCTTTTACCCGCAAGCCAACCGGCCGCGAGTCCCACAAATATCCAGATCGCAATCTGCATGTATTCTCCTCTGCCGAGAACGCGCGAAGAGAAAACCGGGAAAGGCTCGGCGCCTGCCCTCTTCGGAAAAGTCAACGCCCTTAGGAAGCGGCTACGGCAGCCATCTTGTGGAAAGTGGAGTTGGCGACCATGTAAGTATGGACGCGCAGGGCGCCCTCAATCACGCCGGAGAGCATGCCGGTGACCCGAGGAAATTCATTTTTCTCGTAATTTTCCGCGTCGGTGCTGTTTTCCCAGAAGCTGTAGGCGTAAACTTCCTTGCCGCTTTGCGCCAGCAAGGTCATTTCGTCCAGGAAGCCCTTCTGCTTTCGAAGCAGGGGGATGATCTCGCCTTCCATCTTGAGGATAAACTGTGAGGCCGCTTCGGACTTCAAGCGCATGGACACTTTGCGAACAAACATAGGAAGCTCCTTCAGTTCATGAGCAAGGGAGTAGTTCAGGAACCCCGTTGGGTTTTCGAAACCTGAAGGCAGCCTTGGGAGTACCCCTTCAGATTGGGCCACTTCACAGTTCTTGTCAAGTTATTTAAGTTCACTTACACTGTGCTTTACTATTTTGGTTAATCCAAAGGAGAGCCTCCGTGGACATGAGCTTCATCATTCGCCAGCGGCTCCAGGAACTACATCGTGAACAACGCGATCTGGCCGCCGCGGCGCAGGTCACGGAGTCCTACATCTCGCAACTTCTTTCCAGGAAAAAAGCGCCGCCCGCCACCGAGCGAACCGGCCTGTACGACCGGATGGACGCCTTTCTGGAATTCCCCAGGGGGCATCTCGCCGCAATGGCGCAGGCACAGCGGCTTGAAGAGTGGAAGCGAAAACTGGCCGAGGTTCCCACGCCATTATTTCGGGAGGCCCGCGAATTGATCCTCGGGAAGTGCAAGCCTGAGTCGCGGAGCCTGGTTCGCGAGATTTTTGAGAAGCAGGCTTTTGGCGAACTGGAACGCCTTGTGAGCCAGACGTTGCTGGCTGCGGCCAAGGGAGCGGCTCGGGAAGGTCTGAAAGACGAGAAATGGCTCCGGCGAGCGGGAAGGCTGCGTCGCCAATCTCAGGAAGAGTTGCAAGCGGAGACTCAGGACTTTCTGGACACGGATGTCTTGAACATTTCCGTTGAGCAATGCTCCAGCTTTCTCAACCCGCTGATCGAATCCTGGGACATCGATTTAAAGTCTTTCAACCTGGAAGTCCGGTTGAGCAAAGGGTTGGCTTCCCGTGGGGTTGTCCGTTTCCAATATGCCGAAGCAAGCGCACTTCCCGGTGCGGAAGAGGAACCGGGCTTCAAGGAATTTCTTCGCAACCCAGGGATGAGCGGCGACACCAGTGACGAGGAGCTGGCTTTCTTGAAGAGTTTGAAATTTCATCGGCTGCGCCCCAGTGCGCTCTACTACTATCGCGAACTGCAGAGCCTGCGGGATCCGCTGCACTTCCCTTCCAGCTCCAAACACGGCAAGTCTTCGCGGCGGAATACGAGAAGAATTGGCAATACAAGGCAAAGGGCGCCGGAGAAAAGCGCGATTCGCCCATAAATTCAAGCTGTGAAGCGCAGCAGAGGCAGGTCCGAGGCTTTCAGAGTGACGCCAGTGAACACAACCTACCAACACGCAGGTAGTGTATGATGGTAGCCGTCTGATTCTAGAGCTGCAAATGCCGCAGCACCCAAGAGCATCGGGACACCGGAGTCCCGTCCACCGAACGCAGCGCAGGTAGCCACAGCTGCAATCCGCAAAACGATTCGATCTGAGCCAATCCTCGTCCAAGTGTGCCTGCCGGGTGAAAGTGTGCGGATAACCGCCCGGGCAAACTGGCAGCGGATGAGGGGAGAAACCATTGCCACGGGAAATTCAGGAACAACAAGATCAAGTCCGGCTGCTCATTAAACTGGGCAAAGAACAAGGCTATCTTCTTTACGACCAGGTGAACGACGCCTTCGCCGCGGAAGAACATACCAACGAAGAGATTGACAGCGCCTTCACCGCCTTCGAAAGCGAAGGCATCGCGCTCTATGAAGACGCCTCGGACGCCAAACTGGCGCACGCCGTCCCTGACGTTGCGGAACCCGCGGACACTCGACCCCACCACGAAGCCGCGGCCAACGAAGACGCGGAACTCGACCAGACCGCTTCACCGCCTGAAAAAACCAGCGATCCTGTTCGTGTTTATCTGCGCGAGATGGGCCTTGTTCCCCTGTTGACTCGCGAGCAGGAAGTGACCATTGCCAAAAGGTTGGAACGCGGAAGCCTTCGCGTGCTCAAGACGGTTTCGCGTTCTCCCATTGTGTTGAAGGCGTTGATTGCGGTCGGGGAAGACGTGCGCTCGGGAAACCGCTCGATCAAAGAGATTGTGCAGATTGACGAAGAGGATCTGACCGAAGAGAAGATCGAAGAAAAAACCCGGCAGACCCTGCGGACCATCGACAAAATCGCAAAGCTTCATGAGCTGGGGACAAAACAACTCGCCAAGCTGGAAGCCACCGGAACTTCGGACAAGCGCGCTTTTCGCCGGGCCAAGTGGCGGTTGTCGCGAACTCGAGTGGAAATGTCCTTGCTTGCCCGTTCGATTGAGTTCAAGGAGCGCGAACGCAAGCGGCTGATCGAACTGCTGCGCCATACGGTCGAGCGCCTGGAATTCCAGGAACGCGAGGCAACGCGGCTGGAGCGGCGCGTGAAAGCGTCGCATGGCGATGTCTCACTTGAAGCACGCAAGGAATTGCGCACGTGCCGCGCCAGAATTAAGGAAATCGAAGACTCGAGCGAAGTGGGTGCAAGCACGCTGAAACGCGCTCTTACGCTGATTCACCGCGGCGAGACGGAAGCGCAACAGGCCAAGAGCGAACTGACCGCAGCGAATCTGCGCCTGGTTGTTTCCATCGCCAAAAAATATACCAATCGCGGCCTGCAGTTTCTGGACTTGATTCAGGAAGGCAACATCGGCTTGATGCGCGGCACCGACAAGTTTGACTGGCGCCGGGGATACAAATTTTCTACCTACGCAACGTGGTGGATTCGCCAGGCAATCACCCGCGCCATCGCCGACCAGGCCCGCACCATCCGCGTGCCCGTGCACATGATCGAAATGATCAACAAGCAGGTGCGCACCAGCCAGCAATTGGTCCAGGAATTGGGACGCGAACCGAGCTCCGAAGAAATCGCCAGGCGCATGGATATTCCAGTCGACGCGGTGCGCAAAACGAAAAAAATCGCGCAGTTGCCGATGTCGTTTGAAACGCCGCTGGGTGACGAAGGCGAGTCGCACCTCGGCGACTTCATCGAGGATAAAGGCGTGCTGTCCCCCTCCGACGCCGCCATCGACCTGAACCTGAAGGACCAGATTGCGTCGATCTTAAGGACGCTCACGCCGCGCGAGGAACGCATCATCCGCATGCGCTTCGGCCTCGACGACGGCAGCCAGCACACGCTGGAGGAAGTCGGCGAAGTTTTCGCGGTTACCCGGGAGCGTATCCGGCAGATTGAAGCCAAGGCGCTGCGCAAGTTGCGGCATCCTTCGCGTTCCGGCAGGTTTCAGATATTCATTCGGGGCTCATATTGAAGGGGAGCAGAAGTAAATGTGGCCGCAAGCAAAAACAATTGCGCGCGACCGCAAATCTTTAAAGGAGAAGCAAGGATGAAGAGTCTATTTGTAGGCAATTTGAGTTTTCAAACCACGGAAAGCGAACTAAACGATCTGTTCAAGCCGTTCGGACAAGTGGGCCGCGTAAACCTGGTGAAGGATCGCGAAACCGGCCGCGCGCGGGGATTCGCGTTCGTGGAGATGCCAAACGACGAAGAAGCTGCCAAAGCCGTTGCCGGATTGGATGGCAAGCAGGTTGGGGGCAGGAACCTGAAAGTGAACGAAGCGCGCCCGAAAGAAGCCACGCGCGCGCCTCGCACCGAGAACCGCGGTGGAAACCGGGAGCGTTTTTCAAACGAAGATTACCGCGAAGCCGCTCGCCAGCCTCGCGAACCCCGCTGGTAGTTTCCGCGGCCGGGTAGCCTCAGTAACGGACTGAACTACAAATTTAAGGAGATTGTATGGCCATTACATTCCAAAAACGCCAGAAGGAAATGAAGCGATTGGAAAAGCAGCGCGAAAAGGCCGAGCGCCGCGAGCAGAGGAAGATTGCGAAGCGCGCGGAAAAAGAAGCCGGCGTTGAACCGACGGAAATCCCCGTAGAGCAGGAAACGCAGGAGTAAATCCGCCCGGCGGCCATAGCAGGTTCGCGGCTTGGCTTAAAATCGGCCGCGGGATTACTCCGCAGCCTGCAGTTGCAAGGCGATATCCACTCCGTTCATCAGAACCTGGCCTTTGTCCAGAAGTTTCTGATTCGTGATATCGGGAATGACGAATTTCCGCGCAAGACTCCGTGGAATCCCGGATTTGATCGTCCTCGACCGCTCCTTGCCGCCCGTTGGAGAACCTACCAACTCGTGGCGCGGGAAAGCAGCAACTGACGGGGCTGAAAACCAACTCCTGAAGCCAACGAAACAATCTGAATATTATTTGTGCCAAATCGATTCGGGGGCAGGAACTTCCTCGGGCAGTTCGCAGGTACGACCAGAAGAGTTACCCACTCCCATCTTCCGCGCAGTTGATAAAGATTAGGCTGCCCTTCTGGTCGAGCCCCTACTCTACTGTCAACCGAAATCCGAATTGTCACCGCCAAGTCATAGCCTAGCAAATTTTTTGTCGCAACCGGAACTGGCCATCCAGGCCTGTCGCGATGTTTCAGAAGCCTTTTTTGTTGTGAGGGCCACGAAAAAACTTCAGCAAACTCACCCCGAAGTTCACAGCCTGGTCCCGCTCGCCCCATGAAATCGAACCGGCAAATGCCAGGCAGAAAAACAAATCTTCGCCTCACCAAAACCACCACTGTTTCAGCAAGAATCGCGGGACGCACGCCAAATTTGTCACCGCAATGTCACGCAGCTGTTATATCTTCTTCCGCCCCGAACTTCGCCCTCCATTTCGCGCTACAGTTGTACTCATAGTGGCCGTGGCTATTTGATTTTGTCGATGCTTGTTTCCTTTGAGCAGTCCCGTTGCAAGCGCCGTTGTGGCGCGGATCAAGCCAAACTCGACCAATCGGAATCATAGGCTATCCAGCACAGAGAGAGGGGTATCATGATGGGAACGATCAATTCAGCAACCTGGGCCGGGCCTAAGACGGGCGAAAATGATGTTTCACGAGGAGGCTCGATTTCGATGTCCACAGATACTGTTCTGGTTGTGGAAGACAGCCGCGCCATGCAGCGCACCCTTCAGCGGCTTTTCGAATCCGACTCGCTCCAGGTCCAGATCGCATCTGACGGTCCCAGCGGGCTTGAACTTTTCCGCAAACAACTCCCCTGCGCGGTGGTTCTTGATCTCAAACTCCCGGGCATTTCCGGCAAGGAACTCTGCCGCGAATTCAAGGCGCTGGCTGCCTCCGTCCCGATCGTGGTCCTCAGCGCGAATGCCGAGGTCGAAGACAAAGTCCTCTTGCTGGAGCTCGGAGCCGATGATTACGTAACCAAGCCGTTCAGCCCCAAGGAACTTCTCGCTCGCGTTCGCCGCGCCATGCGCCGCACCGGCGCCGGTTCGCCTTCGGTAACCCAGATTCCCACGAAGTCCGTTCAGCACGAAGTCCTGGCCTTCGGCGACGCGCGCATCGATTTCACCAGCATGGAAGCCACGCGAGGGGGAAAAGCCATCACGCTGACCTCGCAAGAATTCAAGCTCCTGAAATATCTGGCCGCTTCCGCCGGGCGAGTTGTCTCCCGCGAGGAGCTGCTCAACGAGGTTTGGGGCTATCAGAATTATCCTTCCACGCGCACGGTCGACAATCATGTGCTCCGTCTGCGCCAGAAACTTGAGCCCGATCCTGCCGCGCCGCGTTTCCTGATGACCATGCACGGTGCCGGATACAAATTCATTCCCGGAGGTTCAGCCGCCGGAACGCTTGTGTGAATTCGATCGCTGAAGCTACATGACTACGTTTCGACTACGATCCCAGCTCTTTGTCGCGGCTCTTTTGATCATTCTTGGTCTGACGGGCTCCCTTCTCTATTTCATTCGACATACCGTCGATGCCGAGATTCAGAAGCAGGTAAAAGACGGCACGGATGAGTCCACGAGCGCGTTCGAAAGTGTTCAGCGGCAACGGGAGCTGCAGTTGTCGCGCACCGCGGCAATGCTCGCGGACCTCCCCACAATGAAAGCCCTGATGTCCACGCAGCATGCGCCAACAATTCAGGACGGCTCCGAATCCTTCTGGAAGCTTGCCGGCAGCGATCTCTTCGTGCTAGCGAAACCCAACCGGTCTGTCGTAGCCCTGCACATGACCAGACCCGGCTGGTCGGCGGAGACAGCCGAACGCGACCTGAAGCGCTCCACCGATGTCGGCGAAGATGCCTCCTGGTGGTACGACGACGGCCGCCTCTACTGGGTCTTCCTCCATCCCATCACTTCCGGCGCTGGCTCAACCACTCAACCTCTGGGTCTCCTCGCCGTTGGCTACCAGGTAGATTCCGCCGTCGCCCAACAACTTTCCGTCGCCGCCAACAATCAGATCGCCCTGGCGACAAGCGATACCGTCATCGCTTCTACCCTTCCCGCTCGAGATGCGGCAGAGCTTCAACGGCGCCTCGAGTCCGGCGTATTTTCTTCGACTATCACTTCCGGCCAAATCACGCTGGATACCGACCAGTACGCGTACTCCTCCGTGTTGCTCCACGGCTCCTCTCCTGCCCCAGTGCGCTGCTACGTTATGATGCCGCTGGTCCAGGAAAATTCATTTATCAAACGCCTGAATTACTCAATTTACGTTGCTGGCGGCCTCGCGGTTCTTTTCGGAGTACTCCTCTTTGGTTTCGTGGCCCGCACCATCACGCACCCCCTGGACAATCTGGTGGCCGGCGTCAAAGCCCTCGCTGCGGGCGATTTCACCTACTCGATTACTCCCCGTGGTAGCACGGAGCTCGTCGAGCTAAGCACCTCGTTTGCCCAGATGCGCGGTCAATTGCTCGCCCTGCAGCAGCATCGCATCGAGTCCGAACGCATCGCCGCCCTGGCCCGCGCCGCCGGCTCGATCTCCCATGACTTGCGTCACTATCTCGCGGCAGTTGTGGCCAACGCCGAATTCCTCTACGAAGCGGATGAACTCAAGCTCAAGAAAGACGAAATCTACGAAGAGATCAAGACCGCCGCCAATCAAATGACCGACTTGATCGACTCCCTTCGCGAACTCTCTTATCAGCGCAGCGCAATCACTCCCACGCGCACACGCATCGATCAGGTCATCCGCCGCGCCATCGAAGCCATCCATTCCAAATCCGAATTTCGCGAGACCCGCATCGTGCTCTCTTCCTCGGGTGATCTGGAGGGCATGTTCGACGCCCGAAAACTTGAGCGTGTCTTTTTCAATCTCATCCTGAATGCCTGCGAGGCGATGGCAGAGAGCGAAGGCTCCATCGTCGTCAATGCCAAGAGCACCCAGGCCGGATTTGAGGTCCGTGTTCAAGATTCCGGGCGCGGCATCCCCAGCACCATCCGCGACTCGCTGTTTGATCCGTTTGTAAGTTCCGGCAAGCCCAACGGAACCGGGCTTGGTCTGGCCATCGTCAGCAAAATTGTCCAGGATCATTCCGGCACCGTCTCCATCGAACAAACTTCCGAGTCCGGAACCACCGTCCTGGTTCGACTCCCCGCAGCGGAACTGAACGTACCTGCAAGCGCAACGTCAACGATCCACTAGGGTCCTCCATCGCATTACCATTGAGGCCATTTCCCGGGAATTCTCGGCGAACCTGTTCAGGGACGTGAGTAAGCTGGAGCCGGGGGAGGTGTGTAATCCTGCCCATATTTATTCTTGTGCGCGGGTGTGAAGCTGGGATTTTCGGGCACTTGAATGGTCCCCAGATCTCTGGCATTGGCGGAAATGGTTACGGCGCGCGTCAGATTCTTCAGATCGTCGGTAAGGCTCCGTTCGTACCAGACATGCAATTCATACTTTCCGTCCGGCACATCCTGCATGGCGATGTTTCCCTTCCGATCGGACAGCCCGTAATACGGCGTATCGACCGCCACTACCACGGCGCTCATCTCCGGGTGAATGTTGCAAAACAAAAAGCTCACGCCCAACCGGTCAAACCGCACGGAGTTGCTTGCCCCGGCTTCATAAAGGCCAAGATCAAACCGCTTGCCATCGAACAATGAGAATACATTGTGAAAAAAGGGATCGCGATTCGGGAAATCGACCACCGTGCCTACCGGAACCACCAGAACATGGGGAAGGAAAGTCTTGTTATGCTGAACAAGCTGAATTTTCTTGTGATTCGCCCCGTCCCCGAGTTCAGTCTTCACGGCAGGTTCAAGCGGCTTCAGCCAGACGACAATATTCGAGGCGTCCACATTTGCCTGCGCCGATTTTTCCTGCTTCCCTCCAATCTGCCTCTGGACCGCCATGCGCATCGTCACGGCATTATTCTGCCCGCGCGCGGAGACCGCCGCGCAAGCCCAAACAACCCACATGGCAATGACTAACCCCGGCCTTCGAGAGGTGCCGATCATTCCCACTAGAATATATAACCCACGCTGAAATTGCCTACATTCGCCACATTCGCGCTGCTATCCAGTGTAAACGTTTTGATCCGCCGGTATTCCATGGAGAACACAATATCGGATCGAGGCTGATAAATGAAGTTCACGAACCCGCTCTCATTTTTCGACAGTGGCACCGGGTAGTAATTCATATTCCCTCCGTGCAGTCGCAATTCGCCGGCGTACGGATTGTCCAGGCCGAAAGCACCATTAAACTGCAACTTGGACGTCGCTTTGAACTTCAGCTGCGACCACCCGCCCACGGAGTTCAATCCGTAAACGTCCGTCGCTGGATCGGCTAGCGACCCCCGCCAAAGCACGCTTTGTCCAATCCCGCCGCCCAGGCCGCCAATTGCGCGCCCCCGGAAAAATTCTGTCGTCAGTTCAAACTTCTTACCCAGGGGCAAGCTGGCATCCACGGTACCCGCCCATCCATCCACGTGCCGCCCGAAACCCCAGGCCTGCCGGCCGTAGTATCCGCCCGCGCCCAGTGTGAGATTCTGCCCGTGAATGTC
>Ga0210402_10001084_pt1 | contig 28824 bp, 24 predicted proteins | sample IncBWC7MmetaG_FD_161055 | JGI IMG/M metagenome (GOLD analysis project Ga0210402, IMG submission 161055) | Forest soil microbial communities from Barre Woods Harvard Forest LTER site, Petersham, Massachusetts, United States - Inc-BW-C-7-M | ecosystem: Environmental > Terrestrial > Soil >...
TCGCGCAGCGCCACGCGCTTGCCGATATGCGCGGTCACCTCCCCCGAAGCGAGCTTGGCGAAGAGATCGGCGGCGCGTGCCCGCAAGTCCTCGCGGGTCTTGATGTAATCGAACAGCGTCGGCCGGCAGGCATACAGCGATCCTCCCGCCGCGAGATCGGACAACTTGAAGTCGGCGACCGCTCCCGATGACTGCCCGAAACACACGAACATGCCGCGCACCTTCAAACACTTGAGTGAACCCCGCCAGGTATCGTTGCCCACCGAGTCGTAGACCACATCGCAGCCCTTGCCGCCGGTGATCTCCTTGACGCGCGCCGCGAAATCCTCGGTGCGATAGTTGATCACGTGCGCATAGCCGTTGGCCTGGGCCATGGCGACCTTGTCCGCCGAACCCGCGGTGCCGATGGCGGTCGCGCGCAGGACTTTCAGCCATTGACCCATCAACAACCCCACTCCGCCGGCGGCCGCATGCACCAGCACGACATCGCCCGCTTTGACCGGGTAGCAGGAATTCAGCAGAAATTGCGCGGTCATGCCTTTGAGCATGAGCGACGCCGCCGCATCGAAGTCGACTGTATCCGGTATTTTCACCAGCCGATCGGCCGCAACGACACGGTGGGTGCGATAGGCGCCGGACGGCAGCACGTAGGCCACGCGATCGCCAAGCTTGAAGTCCGTGACGCCCTCGCCCACACCCTCGACGATTCCGGAGGCTTCGCCGCCGGGTATCAGGGGTGTCGTCGGCCAGGGATAAATCCCTTTGCGAAAGTACGTATCGATGAAATTCACGCCGATCGCTTTTTGCTGGATGCGCACTTCTCCGCGCCCGGGTGCCGCGGTTTGCAGTTGCGCCCACTCCAAGTTCTCGGGGCCACCCGCCGTCCGCACCACGATTCCCAAATCCGCGTTCTCTGCCGTCATGACTACCTCACCAATGTGCCGACGAAGCGGCGAATGCGCACCACAGCCTCGCTCAAAGTCGCCTCATCGGCGGCGAAGCACAGCCGCACGAAGCCGCGGGTCTCGGCGCCGAAGGCGCCGCCGTCGATCACCGAAAGTCGCTCGGATTCGTAGAGCCCACACATGAAATCGTAGCCCGAAAGACCCGTGCCGCGCACGTCCATCAACGTGAACATGCCGGCGTCGGGAACGCAGCAGCGAATGCCGCGCACGCCGTCGAGTCCCTGCAGCAGCATATCGCGCCGCGCGGTGCACAAGTCGCGAATCCTCGACTCCGCCTGATCGGCAACCTCAAGCGCGGTGATGGTGGCCTCCTGGATGAAACCCGGCAGACCGAACAGCATGCACATCGCGAGCGACTCCGCGTGCTTGATCAGCGGCTCAGGCCCCACCAGCCAGCCCGCCCGGAGGCCCGGCAAGGAATGCGACTTCGATATACTGCTGACGGTGATCACCTGCTCGGGCAAAAGGGCCGCAACACCGGGCACGCGCCCGCCCGGCGCGAGGCCTGCATAGACTTCATCCGCCACCAGCCACAGTGAGTGCCGGCGCGCAATCTCGCCGATCGCGGCCAATTCCTGCTCGCTCAAAATCACGCCGCTGGGATTGTTCGGGGTGGCGAAGAACAGCGCGCGCGTGCGCGGCGTGATCGCCTTCTGAAGCAGATTCAAATCCGGGCGAAACCCTGCCGATGCCGGGGCCGGCACGCGCACCATCCGCGCGCCCGATGCCTGAATGGTCGCAGGATAACTCGGGTACAGGGGCTCCATCGCCAGCACTTCATCACCGGGCCCTGCAATGCACATGGACGCGGCGAACAGCGCATTCTGCGTTCCCGACAGAAAGATGACGTTGTCGGCATTCACCGGCTGCCCGGTACGGTGCATATGCGCCGCCGCGATTGCTTCGCGCACTGCGTGGCGCCCGGCCGCGGGGGTGTAGCGCAGGTCGCCGGCGCGCAACGCTTCGAGCGCGCGCTCGAGCACGGGCGCGGGCGCCGGCAGGTCGGGATCGCCGATGGACAGCACGATCACATCCTCACCACGCTCCTGTGCCGCGCGCGCCTTGTAATGAATCAGCCACGCCTCGGCGCCTTCGCCTGCGATTCGCTCCACCACCGATGAAAATTTCATGCGTTTCCTTGATCTTCTTGCGACTTCAGTGCAGCCCTTGCATACTTTATAATGGCATTCACCCTCGAACACAGCTTGCGCTGTCGCAAAGATTTCCCCGCGCTCACGCGCCGCGTCCAAGGTCCGGTTCTCGCCTATCTCGACGGTCCCGGCGGCAGTCAGGTGCCGCGCGTGGTCATCGAGGCCATTGCGGACTTCTACGAAACCTGCAACGTCAATACCCACGGCAAGTTCTCGCCTTCGGAAGAAGTCGACCGGCGCATGGCGGCGGCGCGCGGCATTCTCGCCGATTTCCTCGGCGCTGAGGATTCGAATTGCATCTCTTTCGGTCAAAACATGACCACGCTGAATTATGCGCTGAGCGGCGCCATCGCCCGCACCTTGAGGCCGGGCGACGAGGTGGTCATCACCCAGCTCGATCATGAGGCCAATCGCGGACCCTGGCTGCGTCTTAGCCGTGAGGGCGTGATCATCCAGGAGGTGCGGTTGCTGGAATCCGGGCGCCTCGATGAATCCGATATGGCCGCCAAGATCACGCCGCGCACCAAGGTGGTGGCATTGGGTGCTTCATCGAACGCTCTCGGCACCGTCAACGACATCGGACTCGCGCGCCGGCTGACGCGCGAAGTGGGCGCGCTGCTGGTGATCGATGCAGTGCATTACGCGCCGCATTTCCCCCTCGACGTCAAGACACTCGGCATGGACTTCCTGCTGTGCTCGGGCTACAAATTCTACGGTCCGCATGTCGGAGTGCTTTATTCGCGGCCCGGCGCGCTCGATCGGCTTCCCACGGACCGCCTGAGCGTCCAGGATCCGGAGGCGCCTTACCGCATCGAAACCGGCACGCTAAACCACGCCGCCATCCACGGGCTGCGCGCCGCGGTGGACTACCTCGCGAGCTGGGGCAGCGGTGCCTCGCTGCGCGAGCGCATCGTCGATGCGATGTCGGGCATTTCCGCTCACGAACACGAACTGGCGAAGTCCTACCACGATTCGGTGCGCAGCATCCCTGGTGTGCGTGTCTGGGGACCGGACTTCAGCAGCCGGGCGCGTGCGCCGACCGTATCGATCACGCTGAAAAATGCCACTGCGGGCGAGGCCGCGGCGGCACTCGGCAAGCAGGGCATTTGCGTTTGGGACGGACACTTCTACGCGGCGCGAGCGGTGCAGGTCCTCAAGCTCGAGGAGCGCGGCGGATTGCTGCGCACCGGCATCTCGATGTACAGCACGCCCGATGACTTGCAGCGCCTGCTGGCGGGCATCGAGCGAGTCACTCTGGCTTCCTAGTGGCCGGCGTACGAAGGCTATGCGTAGAGACGGTACTTCCGTTAACATTTGGCCACGTGGTCGAATGGCCCACTCTTAAGAGCGCGGGGCACCGATGACATTCAGCACCAAATTCACCTATTACTCCGATTTCGTGGTGTATCCCATCACGATCGTCGCACTGGTAGGTGCCAATTCACGCCACCTCACGCTGCACAGCGGCGAGACCTGGTTTCTCGCCTGCGTGGCGGGCTTTGTGCTCTGGACGTTCCTGGAGTACGTCATCCATCGCATAGCCCTGCACCGCATGCCGATCTTTTCCCCCATGCACAGCCTGCACCACAACGCGCCGCTGGCGTACATCGCGACGCCGTCGTGGATCAGCGTCTCGGTGTGGCTCGGCATCGTCATGCTGCCCCTGTGGTGGTACGCCGGCTTCAACCTCGCGGATGGCATCACGGTCGGATTGATGACCGGCTACTGGTGGTATGGCTATGTGCATCACGTGATTCATCATCACGCCAACAAGCGCTCATCGGCTTATTTCAGCGAATTGCGTGCCTGGCACATGCGGCATCACCACTCGCCAAAACGCGGCAACTTTGGCGTGACCACGCACCTCTGGGATCATGTATTCGGGACCGTCATAGCTACGCAAGCCAAGGCAGTGCTTTCGTCGTGAACGCGGAGCTTCAGGCGTCAAATCCGATGCGCACCGACGGGTTCGAGTTCGTCGAATATGCGGCGCCCGATCCGGAGCTGCTGCGCAGGTTGTTCGAGAGCATGGGATTGCCCGCCGTTGCGCGTCATCGCTCCAAGAACGTGACGCTGCACAGCCAGGGCGACATCAACTTCATCATCAATGCGGAACATGACAGCTTTGCGCAGAAATTCGCGCGGGCGCATGGACCGTGCGCCTGCGCCATGGCGTTCCGGGTCGCCGATGCGCGCTTCGCCTATGCGCGCGCGCTGCAATTGGGCGCAAAACCCGGGCCCGCCACCGCCGGACCGATGGAGCTGAACATCCCATCGATCGAGGGAATCGGCGGCAGCCTGATCTATCTGGTCGACAGGTACGGTGATCGCACCATCTATGATGTCGATTTCATTCCGGTGACGCCGGCCGTTGCGCCGCCTCCGGTGGGGCTGCTGCGCATCGATCATCTCACGCACAATGTGAAGCGCGGCAACATGAACCTATGGGCCGGCTTCTACGAGCGGCTGTTCAACTTCAGGGAGATTCGCTACTTCAGCATCGAGGGAAAACAAACCGGCTTGTTTTCGCGCGCGCTCACCTCGCCCTGCGGGAAGATCCGCATTCCCATCAACGAGAGCCAGGATGACAAGAGTCAGATCGAAGAATATTTGCACGAGTACAAGGGCGAAGGCATACAGCACATCGCGCTGGGTACCGATGATATCTACAAGACGGTCGATGCCCTGCGCAGTCGCGGCGTGGAATTCCAGGAAACCCCGGCGACTTATTACGAGGGCGTCGCCGCGAGGGTCGCCGGCCATCAGGAATCCGTCGCGGAACTGAAGCGCCGCGGCATACTGATCGACGGCAATGTCGACAGCGGCATCCTGCTTCAAATATTCACCAAGAACGCCATCGGCCCCATTTTCTTCGAAATCATTCAACGCAAGGGCAACGAGGGCTTCGGCGAAGGGAATTTTCAAGCGCTGTTTGAATCCATCGAACTGGACCAGAAGCGCCGCGGCGTCATTTGAGCGTGCGCTGGCGCTGCGTCGGGCTGTTGAACTTTGAGCCCGCCGCCCATATCTAATCCTGCAATCGTCAAATCGACTCACCGGGGGCCTGTTATGCGAAGATTATTACTGGCTGCAACGCTTGGCATGGGCGCATTTTTCGCATACATGTCGCCGGCGTTTGCCGATGCGGCGCCCGCCGCGGCCGATCCGACGATGAATCAGATCTATGAAGCGGCCGGAAGCGGCCATCTCGATCAGGCGCAGAAGATGATCACCCAGGTTCTGGCCGATCATCCGAGCAGCTCCAAGGCCCATTACGTCCAGGCTGAGATCTACGCGAAAGCCGGCAACATTCCGATGGCGCGCGCGGAGCTCGGCATTGCAGAGCGGCTGAATCCCGGCCTGACCTCCTTCAGCCCGCGCTCGGTTCAAGAGCTGAAATCGCAGCTGGGCCTGAGTGCGCGCAGCCAGGGAGTGTTCGTTCCCGCGCGCACAGCCCCGCGCTTTCCTTGGGGCACGGTATTGATACTGGCGGCAGTGGTTGGGGTTCTGATGTTGCTATTCCGCCGACGCACGCCTTACACCCAGTACCCGGCGGGTACAGGTCCGGTGGCGGGCGGTGCGCCGGGCGCATACCCGCCTGGCTACGGGCCGGCGCCGATGGGCGGTGGCGGCTTGGGTTCAGGCATTGCCGGCGGCCTGGCATCGGGTCTCGCGGTCGGCGCGGGAGTGGTTGCCGGCGAAGAATTGGCGCATCATTTCTTGGACGGCGGCCGCGGCGCCGGCGGGGTGATACCCGCTGCGGATGCAGCCGAACCGGGCTTCAGCAACAGCGATATGGGAGGCTCCGACTTCGGCGCAAACGATTCCGGCTCGTGGGATGACGGCGGCGGGGGCGGCGGCAGCGATTGGAGCTGATTTAAGCCCCGGCGATGATTTCCCCATTTGGGCGCCCCTCAAGGGCGCCCTTTTTATTTCCCACTGAGGCCGGATTCCTTCAGGCTTTCTTGAAGCGGAGCAGGCAATTGAGCTGTGCCACCCTGGAGCAGTTCTCGCCAGACGGGGCCTCGCTGAACGGCTTCCTCCCACACGCACTTCAAATCCTCCGGGCGCTTCTGCAGTAGTATTTGCAGGAGCACCGCAGCTTGGCGCAGGTCCTTGTCAGCCTTGGCCTCCGAGGATTTGCGGCGGCGAGATAGGATCAACTTGTGCACGGCAAATCGTTCGGGGCTAGGCACCGTGACCGCGGTGCCACCGCCGTGCAGGAGTACCGCCTTGACCGGCTCGTAAATCAGAAAGTCCAAGAAGCGTAAGGGTTCCGCCGCCGTCTTGAGCGCTGGCAGGTACAGGGGCTCGTCGCTGTCCGCCCCCTGGTTCGGCACCAGGAAATCGACGCGCAGCTGCTGACTCGAGATATACCGGGTAGGCGCGTTGTGACCCAAGCTGGGGATTTTTCGAAAGGTCGGATCAATCTCTTTCAAGACCTTCTCCATGGAATCGGTCTGATCTTGCACGGCGATCGACACGCTCAAGAACTGAGCCACGTCTACATCGGAGGTTTGCGTGAGCGCACCGCGCAGACGCACGCCCAACATCGCCGCATAGGTTTGGTAGGCGATGGTACCTACCAAGACGCCACGCAACCGAAACACGCCCCTCCGGGCCAATCCCTCCATAACCTCTGCCACGGCAGGCAGGGGTGCGGGCAGCCCATAGGAGTGTACGAGTGAGCGGACCAGAGCGCGTTGCGCGCTCTGGCCGCGTTTGGCTTGCCGGTGGTGGGCAATACGCTCGAGGAGCTCTGCCGTCTCGGGGCCCACATACCGCTGGGGTAAGTCAGCTCCGGAGGATGGCCGCGACGGCCGGAAATACCAATATTTGGAACCTTTCACGGTTTTAGCTGAAAACGTACCGGCTTCCTCGAACGCGGTCTCGAATGCGAGCACGCTGCTCAACTCGAGCAGTTCCGCGTACGTGGTTTGCGCCATCAAAGGCAAGTCGTTGGTGTTCATAGGATTTCTATAAAGTTATACCAATTCTGCAGAATTAGTATAACCCGGTTATCCCAACTCTTTAAATTTGGTATAACCACCTTTGACCAGGCTTCAAGCGCACTGAGCGGCGCAGTGGCCGAAATTCAGGCCTGCACGCTGCGCGCCACCGCGTCGTGCAGCGCCTTCATGCCGAAGGAGATGTCCTGCACCGCGCCGTTGAGGAAGAAGGTGGGCGTCGCCCGGATGTGGCTGCGGCGGCCGCCTTCGATGTTTTCGCGCACCTTTTGCAAATAGATGTGATCGTCCATCTCCGCGACATAGCGCGCCATGTCCAATCCCAGTTCGCTCGCGTAGCGCTGCAAATCCGCCGCGTTGAGGTGCAGTTGATTGCGGAACAACAGATCGTACATCGGCCAGAATTTTCCCTGAGCTCCGGCCGCTTCCGCGGCCTCCGCCGCCTGCAGCGCATGAGGGTGGGCCTCCGCGAGCGGAAAATGGCGGAACACGAAGCGCACCTTGTTGGGATAGCGTTCGAGAAGAAGCATCGGCGTGGTCGCGGCGACTTTGCAGCTCGGGCACTCGAAATCACCGTACTCGACCACGGTCACCCGCGCATGCTCGGAGCCCAGGAAATGGTCGGTGTGCTCCGGCGGAACCGCCAAGCTGATCGGATGCGGCGTTGGATTCATTGGGTACTCCTTCATGCTCTAAGCTACGGGCGATGCGCGGGCATTTCCAAAGGGGTGATCGTCACCCGGATCAGGCTTGACCTGCGCAGCAGCTGCAATTCACAGGCGCGGCCTATCAAGCTCGCATCGAGCAGGCGCTGCAGGCTGTCGATGCCATCGATCGGTGCCCCATTAAGCGCAATCATGCGATCGCCGGGCTCGATGCCCGCGAGCGCTGCCGGACTGCCGGGCACTCGCTCCGCGACGTGCACCGCCCGGTTGCTGGGCAGGTCGAAGTGCCGAACCACGCGCGTGGCGATCGGCACCGTGGCGCCGGAGACCCCGATATAGGCACGACGCACCCTGCCATGGGCGAACAACTGGCTGATCACCCATTTTGCCGTGTTGATTCCCGTGGCAAAACAGATTGATTGCGCCTGCGGGATCATCGCGGTATTGACCCCGATGACTTTTCCCGCGGAGTCGACCAGCGGGCCGCCCGAATTACCCGGATTGAGCGCGGCGTCGGTTTGAATCACATCGTGCATCAATCTGCCCGACGTTGCGCGCAGCGTGCGCCCGAGCGCCGAGACCACGCCCGTGGTCACGGTCCTGGAATAGCCGAGCGGGTTGCCGATGGCGATCGCCACCTGGCCCACCTTGAGACGCGATGAATCACCGAACTCGGCATAGGGCAGCGCGCTCAAGTGTCCAATGCGCAGCACCGCCAGGTCCGAGTCCGGATCGTTGCCCACCATATCGGCGTCGAAGCGCGTGTCATCGTTCAGGCGCACCGTGATTTCTTCCGAACCCTGAACCACATGACTGTTGGTCAGCAGATAGCCGTCCGGAGTGAACAGAAATCCCGACCCGCTGCCCCGCACCGGACGGCGATTGCCCGCGCGGGCGCCGGTGCGCGCAGCGTGCGTGACTTCGATGAAGGTTACGGCCGGCGCCACCCGTTCCAGGGCGCCGATCACTGCGCCTGAATAGGCATCGAGCAGCGGCGCATCGGGGTTGACCTCGGGCGAGCCGCCCGCGGCGGAGCTCTCGCCCACTGACCCCTGGCCCGCCGCCGGGCTGGGCGCAATGAAATCGTCGGCGTCCCACTGCGATATCAGCATGTCTAACTGAGGATGATTTTCGGCTGCGCGGACAGTCCTTCCACGATGAGCCGGTTTACGCGCCGCACGAAAATCGCGGGATCATCCAGTTCGCCGCCCTCCGCGAGCATCGCCTGGTCATACAGAACATGGGCGAGATCTGCGAACGCGGCATCATCCATCGTGTCCTTGAGACGCAGCGCGAGGGGATGCTTGGGATTCAACTCGAGAATCGGCAGCGTGGCGAATGGATTGTTGTGACCTGCCTGCTTCAAGATGCGCCCCATTCTCAAGCTCACGCCGAATTCTCCCGCAACCAGAACAGCGGGCGAATCGGTGAGACGCGCGGACAGCTGTGCGCTTGCGATCTTGCCGCTCAAGCTCTTGCCGAGCCGCTCGAGGGTGTTCTTGAAGGCGGACTCGGCCGCCGCCTTATCCGGGGTCTCGATGGCGGATGCCACATCGGCGGCCGCGCTCGCGGCATTGGCGAGCGTCTTGCCCTCGAACTCGTGCAAATGGCCGGCAACCCACTCATCGATGCGATCGATGAGCAGTAACACCTCCAAGCCCTTGTCGCGAAAGCCTTCGAGATGCGGACTGTTGCGCGCCGCAGCCAGGGTGTCGGCGGTCAGGTAGTAGATGGCTTTTTGATCCGGTTTCATCCGGGCTATGTAGGCCTCCAGTGTCACCTTAGGGAAGTCGCCCGCCGCCGCTGTGGAGTGAAAGCGCAGCAGCTTGGCGATGCGGGTCTTTTGTCCCGGATCCTCGATGATCCCTTCCTTCAGCACCGCGCCGAAGGTCTTCCAGAACTCCGCATATTCCTCCGGCTTGTTGGCGGCCAATTCCTCGAGCAGATCCAAGGAACGCTTGACCAGCGCGGCCTTGATCTTCTCCACGGTGCGATTGTTCTGCAGCAGCTCGCGCGACACATTCAGCGGTAAATCCGCCGAGTCGACCAGCCCGCGCATGAAACGCAGGTACGGCGGCAGCAATTCCGCCGCCTTGTCCATGATGAATACCCGCTTTACGTACAGCTGCACACCGCCGCCCTTCGACTCGCGCTCGAACAGGTCGAACGGCGCGCGCTTCGGCAGGTACAGCAGCGAGGTGTATTCGATGTTGCCCTCGACCTTGTTGTGCGCCCAAACGCGCGCCCCCTCCGAATCGTGCGCAATGTGCTGGTAGAAAGCCTGATAATCCTCGTCCTTCAAATCCGCTTTCGGACGCGTCCAGAAAGCTTTCGCCTGATTCAGGGTCTCGTCCTTCTCGCCGCCCTTCAGCACGATCGGAATGCTCAAATGATCGGAGTACTTGCGCACCAATTGGCGCAGGCGCGCTGCCTCGAGGAATTCCTTGTCCTCTTCGCGCAGGTGCAGGATGACTTCAGTGCCGCGATCCTCTTTGTCGCTCGCCTGGATCTGGTACTGGCCCTCGCCGTCCGACTCCCAGCGCACCGCCGGCGCGTCGCTGCGTTTGCTGAGCACCGTGACTTTATCCGCGACGATGAAAGCCGAATAAAACCCGACTCCGAATTGGCCGATCAATTGCGCGTCCTTGGCGGCATCGCCGCTCAAGGTCTCGAGGAATTTCTTGGTGCCGGAGCGGGCGATGGTGCCGAGATTGTCGATCACTTCATCCTCGCTCATGCCGATGCCGTTGTCCTTGACGCTCAAGGTGCGGGCCGTGCTGTCGGGGGTCAGCGTGATCGACAGGGTGTCGCTTCCCATAAGCTCCGGTGTGGCAAGCGCTTCAAAGCGCAGTTTCTCGCAGGCATCGGAGGCGTTGGAGATCAGCTCGCGCAGGAAGATTTCCTTGTGCGAATACAGCGAATGGATGACCAAGCGCAGCACTTGCTTGGTTTCGGCTTGGAACTGTTTGATCTTTGCTTCGGTTTCTAGCGTCATGGCCCTGCAATCTTGTGTTTAAGGACGGATCGGAAAAAGCGCTCCCCGTGGGGAAGTGGGGCCGGGCCTCGCTACTTCAAGCCGGCAAATCGGGCCTCATCAGCAATTTCGGATCGATGGGCAGGCTGCGAATCCTGACGCCGGTCGCCGCAAATAGGGCGTTGCATAGCGCCGGTATCACCGGCGGCAGGGCCGGTTCCCCCAGTCCCGTGGGAGGATGATCGGTCTTCAAGAAATGCACCTCCACCGGGGGCGCCTGATTCATGCGCAGCAGCGGAAAGTCATCGAAATTGCTTTGCACGACCCGGCCGCTGCGCAGCGTAATCACCTGAGCCAATGCTTCGCCGATGCCATCGAGCGCCGCTCCTTGGACCTGGTTCTCGGCACTGGTCGGATTGATGATATGACTGCCGACATCGCCCACCACCCAGACCTTGTCCACCGTGACCCGGCCGCCGGCGCCCACCGTGGCGTGCACCACCTCCGCGAAGTAGCCGAGATGGCTGTAGTAAAACGCCACGCCCATGCCGGAACCCTTCGCCACCGTGCGCTTGCCCCAGCCGGATTTCTCGCCCGCCAGGGCAAGCACATCGATCATGCGGCCGGAATCGAAGGCGCCGACGACCCGGCGCTCGCCCAGCAAGCCAATCCGATACTGCAGGGGATCCTGACCCGCGGCATGCGCAATCTCGTCGATGAACGACTGGAACACGAACGCCAGGGCATTGCTGCCCGGCGCACGCAACGGCCCGGTGGGGACGCCCAAAGGCATCAGCGTCATGCCCAATTCGAGGTTGGCCACAAATTTCGCGGGAAATTCATTGGCGCCCATGTCGGCGCTGGAAGCGGCCTTGCCGTCCTGCCCAAAGGACACGAAATGATCCTTGAACGCCTGCAGTTTGCCGGCACTGTCCAGGCCCGCCTTGAAGAAATGAAAACCGGCGGGACGATAGAAATCATGCTGAACGTCGTCGGGGCGATTCCACAGCAGCTTGACCGGCGCGCCGATCTCTCTGGATATCCAGGCAGACTCAACCATGTAGTCATTCATCAGGCGCCGGCCGAAGCCGCCGCCGCAGCGAATCATGTGAATGGTGATATCGGCATCGGTGAGGCCAAGGGTTTTCGCGACGATTTTGCGGCCGGCGTCCGGGTTCTGCGTGGGCGCCCAGATCTCGACTTTGCCGTCCTTGAAATGCGCGGTGCAATTCTGCGGCTCGAGGGTGGCATGCGCGATGAAGGGATAACTGTACGCGGCTTCGAGCTGCTTGGCCGACGCTGCCAGCGCCTGGGTGGCATCTCCTTCGCTCCACACCTTCGCGGCCGGCGTTTGCGCCTGAAGCTCTAGCGCCTGCTTCGCAAATCCTTCGCTGCTTTGGGCAGCAGTGGCCCCTTCCTCCCACACCACCTGGAGCTGGTCGCGGGCTTTGTTGGCGAGCCACCAAGTGTTCGCAACGATGGCCACGCCGCTCGCCAGTCCATTGAAGGGCCCGCTGTCGGGCACGATGAAGGCATCGCGTATGCCGGGCTGGGACTTGACTGCATCCAGGTTCGCGCTGACGGCGTTGCCGCCAAATACCGGCGATTTCACGAACACCGCATACAGCATGCCCGGCACCGTGACGTCGATGCCGAACAGGGGTTTGCCGGCGACAATGAGCGGGCTGTCGACGCCCGGATGCGACTTGCCAATGATTTTGAAGTCCTTCGGATCCTTCAGCGGCAGCGCGGCGAGATCCGGCGGCGGTATCAGGGCCGCCTTGGAGGCCAGGGATCCGTAACTTAAGGATCGCTTGGTCCGCGCATGAATCACTTTTCCGGATTGCGTTTCGCACTCCGCGGCGGGCACGGACCATGTTTGCGCGGCGGCACTGACGAGCATCTGCCGCGCCGCCGCGCCCACCCGTCGCAGCGCATCCCAATTCAGGGGTGTCGCGCGGCTGCCGCCGGCGAACTGCAGACCATACCGCGCCGGATCACTCATGGCCTGTTCGATGCGCACCGCGCCCCAATCAACGTCGAGTTCCTCGGCGATCAGCATGGGCAGCATGGTCTTGATGCCCTGGCCGATTTCCGGGTTCTTGGAAACAATGGTGACGATGCCCTCGCTCGATATCTGGACGAAGGCGTTGAGCGCGGCGGGACCCGCCGCCGCGCCTCGTGCCTTGGCGAGGGCTCCGGGTATCGAGAAATCGAGCAGCAGGCCGCCTCCGACCGCCAAACTCGCGCGCAAGAAAGCGCGCCGCATCATAGGAATCTGTCCCGGCTGTCAACCGTGGGCAAACCGGCCGCTTGCTTGATGGCGGCACGGATGCGCGAGTAGGTGGCGCAGCGGCAAATGTTGCCCGACATGGCTTGATCAATGTCGGCATCGTTCGGCTTTGGATTCTTGGCAAGCAGCGCGCTCGCCGACATGATTTGACCGGCCTGGCAGTAACCACACTGCACGACATCGACCGCGAGCCACGCGTTCTGCACCGCGCGGCCCGTTGGCGTACTCGCGACCGCCTCGATGGTGGTGACCGAGGCGGATCCCACCGCCGATATGGGCGTAACGCAGGATCTCGTGGCGACGCCGTTCAAATGCACGGTGCAAGCGCCGCAAAAACTCCTGCCGCAGCCGAATTTGGTGCCCTTCAAATCAAGCACGTCGCGCAGCACCCACAGCAGGGGCATTTGCGGGTCGGCCGAAAGGCTTTGCGCCTTGCCATTGACCTGGATCGTGTACTGCACCACTGCCTCCTAAAACGTTACGGCCAATCGGCGCGCGGATCGAAAGCGAAATCGCGCTTCATCCTCTCATAGGCTTCCTGCGCCGCCTTCGATTTCGCCGCCGGCGTGACCAATTTGATCGTGACCAGCTGATCGCCGCTCGGATTGCCGGGCAAGCCGCGGGATCGCAATCTGAGCTTTTGTCCCGATTGTGCGCCTGCAGGCACGGTCAATTCCACCGTTCCGCCCAATGTAGGAACAGCCACCTTCGCACCCAGGGCAGCCTCCCAGGGCGCCAGCGGCAATTCGATCTGCACATCCTTGCCCACGACTTCGTACAGATGATGCGGGCGCAGCTTGATGCGGAAAATCAGCGATGCGCGGCCGCCGGTCCCCGCGATGCGCAGCGACTGGCCTTCGGCAACTCCCGCAGGGATCTGCACATCGACCTGGCGTTGACGGCCCTGCTCGTTGAGGTTGATGCGACGCTTCGTGCCCGCGTAGGCCTCCTCCACCGTCACATCCAGTTGGCCGGCATCCGCGTCGGCTTGCGCGCCGCCGCCAATGCCGCCGCCGTCAAACCCCGAGCCGCCGAACAAACTGGCGAAAAAATCGCTGAAGCCGTTCAGGTCGGAAAAGCGCTGGCCGCCCGACTGCCCGAAACGCTGCGACCAATCGGGGGGCGGCCTGAATTGCTGGCCATTGCGAAAATCACGGCCCAGTTGGTCGTACGCGGCGCGCTTGTCCGGATCGCGCAGCACCTCGTATGCCTCCTGCACCTCCTTGAACTTCTCTTCGGCGTTTTTCTCCTTGCTGACATCCGGATGGAATTTTCGCGCCAGCTTGCGGTAGGCGCGCTTCATCTCGTCGGCGTCGCTGCTGCGGGTCACGCCCAGAATTTGATAGTAATCCTTGTACTGCATGCCTCTGACTCTAAACGGTTATTTCTTTATTTTACAGATACTTAAGACGCGTGCGGCTTGAAATCGAACCGCAACGTCCCGACCCTCCGGTTAGGGCTAACATATTGTGATTATTTTCAGCAAAGAAAGGGGCCTATGAAGCGCATTTTCCTTTTTATCGTCACCAACCTTGCCGTACTGGCCTTGCTCAGTTTGGTGCTGTTCATCGTCGAAAATGTTTTCGGCGTGCAGCTGGCGCAGGGCGGAACCGGTGGACTGCTGGTTTTTGCGGCCATCTTCGGCTTCGGCGGTGCGTTGATTTCCTTGGGTCTGTCCAAATGGACCGCCAAGCGCATGATGGGGGTGCGCGTGGTCACCGCCCCGCAATCGGATTTGGAGCGCTGGCTCATCGGCACGGTCAAGCGGCTGGCCGATCAGGCCCACATCGGCATGCCCGAGGTGGGCATATTCGATGCCGAGGAAATGAACGCGTTTGCGACCGGCGCGCGCCGCAACGCCGCTCTGGTCGCGGTCAGCAGCGGACTTCTGCGCAACATGTCGCGCTCCCAGGCCGAAGCGGTGCTGGGTCACGAGATCACCCATGTGGCAAACGGCGACATGGTCACGCTGGCGTTGTTGCAAGGCGTGCTCAATACCTTCGTCATATTCCTGGCGCGAATCATCGGCGGCATCGTTGACCGGGCGGTTCTCAGAAACGACCGGCAGGGTTCGGGCATCGGGTTCTTTGTGACCACGCTGGTGGCGCAGTTCGTGCTGGGAATTTTTGCAAGTATGATCGTGATGTGGTATTCGAGGCGCCGGGAATTTCGCGCCGATCGCGGCGGGGCCAATCTTGCAGGTACCGGCAACATGATCGATGCACTGCAAGTGTTGAAGCGCAGCCAAGGGCAGCCGCTGCCGCCGCAGATGCAGGCCTTCGGCATCAATACCGGAAAATCGGAGGGCATCATGCGGTTATTCATGAGCCACCCGCCGCTGGATGAGCGAATCGCGGCATTGCGCGCCACCACCACCGTCCATGCCCCGCCCGCCTAGCTCCGCAACTCTTGCGGAACTGAAGGCCGCGGTCGGCGCCGGCGCCTGGCTCGAATCGCCGGCGGACATTGCCCCTTTCTTAAGCGATTTTCGCGGCTTGTACCATGGCGCCACTCCCTTGGTGCTGCAGCCGCAAGGGGTCGCTGAAGTCGCGAAGATCCTGACGATCTGCAATCGCGAAGAAACCGCGGTGGTGCCGCATGCCGGCAACACCAGCTACTGCGGCGCCGCCACTCCGGACGAGAGCGGCACGCAGGTCGTGGTCTCGATGCGCCGCTTGAACCGTGTGCGCCAGATCGACGCGGCCAATTATTCGATGATCGTTGAAGCGGGTTGCACTCTGGCGGGCGCGCAGAACGCGGCGCGCGAAGCGAACCGCCTGTTTCCCTTGAGCCTGGGTTCGGAGGGTACCGCGCAGATCGGCGGCAACCTCGCGACGAATGCCGGCGGCACTGCGGTTCTGCGTTATGGAATGATGCGCGACCTGGTGTTGGGACTGGAAGTGGTGCTCGCCGACGGGCGCGTACTCGCGGCATTGAAGAGCTTGCGCAAGGACAATACCGGATACGACGTGAAATCGCTGTTCGTCGGCGCCGAGGGAACACTGGGCATCATCACGGCTGCGTCCTTGAAGCTCTTCCCGCTTAGCATAGATACGGCCACGGCGCTGGTCGGCATCGACTCGCCGCCACAGGCCCTGGAATTGCTGGGGCGGCTGCGCAGCGCCGCCGGCGATCAGGTGACTTCGTTCGAACTGATTCCACGCATCGCGGTTGCAATGACCGTGAAACACGTGCCGGGAGTCGCCAATCCGCTGGATTTCGGCTGCGCCTGGTATTTGCTGATCGAACTCGGTTCGCCGAATCCGCAGCAAAATCTCGGCAGCCTGTTGACCGCGGCACTCGAGGATGCCGCCGCCGCGGGGACCATCAGGGACGCGATGCTGGCAGCCTCGATTGCGCAAGCGCAGGCGATGTGGAAATTGCGCGAATCGGTGCCCGAGGCGCAGCGCCGCCACGGCGTCTCCATCAAGCATGACGTGTCGGTGCCGGTGTCGGCCATCCCTACGCTCATCGAGAGGGGTACGGCATTGGCGCAGATCCTCGCGCCCGAGGGCGACGTCGTTTCATACGGCCACGCGGGCGACGGCAACCTGCACTTCAACCTGAGTCAGAGACCGGGCTCCGACACCGCGAGCTTCATGGCGAGGACCCACGCCCTCGAGGTCGCGATGTTCGATCTGGTCGAAAGTCTCGGCGGCAGCATCAGCGCCGAACACGGCATTGGTCGACTCAAGGCGGCGGAGTTCGCGCGGCGCGCCGACCCGGTGGAATTGAGCGTCATGCGCGCGCTGAAGCGCGCGCTCGACCCCAAAGGCATTTTGAATCCGGGCAAGGTACTGTGCGCAGACTGACGGTGCCGGTTCGCACCGCACGCTTGAATCTGCGCGAATTCGTCACCGCGGATTTGGAGGCGGTCCACGCCTATTCGTCGGATCCGCGCGTCACCCGGTTTCTGTTCTTCGGGCCGCGCGACCAGGAAAGCACGGCTGAGTATCTCGAGGAATTGCTGGCCTCGCAGCAGGAGCGGCCGCGAACGCGATTCGAACTCGCTGTCGAAGAAACCGCGACCGGGCGGCTGATCGGCGCGTGCGATTTGTCCCTGATCGAAAGCAATGTCGTGGATTTGGGTTACATGCTGGAAACGGAGCAGTGGGGCAAGGGCTTCGCCACGGAAATTGCCATGGCTCTGGTCGAGGCGGCATTTTGCGAACTACGCGCCGATCGGGTGATATCGACCGTCGATGTCAACAACAGCGCTTCGATCCGCGTGCTGGAGAAGATCGGCATGCGCTGGGAGGCCGTGTATCGCAAGCATCGGCGCGCCAAAAATCGCTGGTGGGATTGCCACCTGTTCATACTGCCACGCGAGGTGTGGGAAGCATCACGGGCGCCTTAGCGCCGCAAACGCTTGGTCGCGCGCTCAGCTCTTAATCTTTGTCCGGCCTGTCGCGCTCGCGTTTTGCGGCGCGTTTCAGCACCTCATCGCTGGGCATTCCGAGATTCCGGCTGCTGCGCAGCGCCAAGAGACCGCCGGCGATCACCGCGATGACCAGCAGTGCGATGAGCACGCCTTTCACTTAAGGATTCACCCGGATCAAGCCCTCTTGGCAGACGCTTGCGACCAGCCGGCCGTCGCGCGCAAACACGCTGCCGCGCGTGAAGCCCCGGGCTCCCGACGCGCTGGGACTGTCGATGGCATACAAAAGCCAGTCGTCCACACGAACGCTGCGATGAAACCACATCGCATGATCGATGCTGGCGACGGTGAGCTTTCCCGACGCGAAGGTCACTGCGTGGGGCCGCAGCGCGGTATCGAGCAAATGGAAGTCGGAGACGTAAGCGAGCAAGCAGCGGTGCAGAGCCTCATCGTCGGGAAGCTTGTCCACGGCCCGGAACCAGACGTACTTGAGCGGCGGCGATTTTTCGGGCCGATTGAATTCCGGAGGCCGCACCAGCCTGGATTCGAACGGCCGCTTCTGCTGCATGATCTTGCGCATGTTTTCCGGCGCCTTGGCGAGGGCCGCGCGGTACTGCGATTCCATGTCCGGAAGCGTCTCCGGCGCCGGCACGTCCGGCATGGCAATTTGATGATCCAATCCGTTTTCCGGCAGTTGGAAGGACGCCGACAAGTTGAATATCTGCTGTCCGTGCTGGATGGCGATCACGCGGCGCGTGGAAAAATGCTTGCCGTCCCAGGCCCGGTCGACTTCGTAAACGATCGGCGAGTTGCAGTCGCCGCGCCTTAAGAAATACGCGTGCAGCGAATGGACATCACGGCTTTCCACCGTCGCGGTCGCGGCCACCAGCGCCTGCCCCAGCACCTGGCCGCCGAACACCTGCGGACTGCCGATATCGCGGCTTTCGCCGCGGAACAGATTGATCTCGATGCGCTCGAGCGTCATCACCTTGATCAGGTCTTCGAGTAATTGATTCATCGAAGACTCAAGGCGAGTCCGCTTCGGCGGGCGCCACGCCCAGCCGCTTCTGCATGATCGGGCTGGTGGTGGTGTACTGCAGGAATTGGCGCTTTTCGGGAAACAGGTGATGCTGAATTGCAAACGCCGCCAGGGCGGCTTCATGAAAACCGCTGAGGATGAGTTTCTTCTTGCCGGGATAGGTGTTGATGTCGCCGATGGCGAAGATCCCGGGCACGCTGGTCTGAAATCTTTCGGTGTCGACTTTCAACGCTTTCTTCTCGAGTTCCAGGCCCCATTCGGCAATGGGACCCAACTTCGGGTGCAGGCCAAAGAAAGCAAACACATGATCCACCGGAACCCGGATCAATTGCCCGTCCGCGGTCTGCACATCAAGCCCGGTCAATCGCTCATTGTCCTTTTGCAAGGCGACGGCGTTGCCGGTGAGCAATCGCATCTTGCCCGCAGCGACCAGCTCGCGCATGCGTGCAACGGTGGCTGGGGCAGCGCGGAACTCCGCGCGACGGTGCACCAAGGTGAGCGAACGTGCCTTGGCGCACAACGCCACCGTCCAATCCAACGCCGAGTCTCCGCCGCCGCAAATCACCAAGTCCTGCTCGAAAAAATCGCCCGCCGATTTGACCCGGTAGTGCACGCTCCGGCCTTCGAACTGCTCGACGCCCGGTACGCTCAGGCGCCGCGCTTGAAACGAACCCACGCCGCCGGCAATGACCACGGCGCCGGTATGAAGCCGGGTGCCGGCGGATGTCGCCACATGGAACTTGCCGCCTTCCAGCGTGCGCAGCTCGGTGACTTCCTGGCCCAGATGAAAAGTGGCATGGAATGGCTTCGCCTGCTCCAGCAGTCGATCGATCAATTCCTGAGCCCCGCAAATGGGCAGCGCGGGAATATCGTAGATCGGCTTGTCGGGATAGAGCTCAGTGCACTGGCCCCCGGGTGCGCCCAGCGAATCGATGATGTGCGTGCTGATACCCAACAGCCCCAGTTCGAAGATCTGAAACAGTCCCACGGGTCCGGCGCCGATGATCACCGTTTCAACGTATTGTTCCGCCATGGAAAACCTAAATCCTTGATTCCGCGTAAATTGGTCGCGGATTGTAGCCGAATGCGGTTTCGCACGAGCCTAAGAATCTTCAATCCGCAGCCCTTGAAGCAACCAGACTCCCTCCGGAAGGTACATATATTCGAAAGCGACGCTCAAGGAACTCGCGCTGCTTAAGCGCGGGCACGGTCCGCTTACGACTCATTCGCCCTTCTGCACGTAGGTACATGTTTGGTAAGGCAAAATATCATGCACGCAAAAGCTGCCGCGCTGTCGAAACCGCTTTCAGAGGTCAATCTTAGGCTCGCGCGGGATTCGACGCGCCCAATTCGCGCCCTGAACCGCGGGCTCGACGTCCTGACGGAATTGAATCGCGTGGAGCGCGCGGCCATCAACACGATGGCCAGCGCCGTGGGTCTGCCGCGGACCACGACGTATCGCATCCTGGAAACACTGCGCCTGGCCGGCTACGTCGAGCGCGACGCGCACGATGATTGTTATCGCCCCACCATCATGGTGCGCGCGCTCTCGGATGGATTCGATGACGAAGCGTTGATCGCGCATATCGCCAAGCCGCTGCTCGCCGCGCTGGGCGCGCAAATCGTCTGGCCGGTGGCCGTGGCCACGCCGGTGGGCGCGACCATGATGATCCGCGAAACCACCGACCGCGACAGTCCTCTCGCCCTGGAGCAATACAGTGCCGGGGTTCGGGTGCCGATGCTGGCCTCCGCGGCCGGGCGCGCCTATCTGGCTTTTTGCCCGGCGCCGCAGCGTGATGCGCTGCTCGAGCTATTGGCCCGCTCGCAGCTGCCGGAGGACCGCATGGCTCGCGATCGAATCGAGGTCGAGCGGCTGCTCAACGAAACCCGCAACCAAGGCTTCGGCATGGCGCATCGGGCCCGGCGCGTCTCCGAGGAAACCAGTCTTGCAATTCCGGTGGGTCATAAGGATCGAGTGCTGGCAACCGTCGCGGTTCGCTACGCGGCCACTGCGGTGCCGCTGCGAACCGCGGTCGAGCAATTTCTGCCGAAGATGCGCGAGGTGGCGCAGAAGATCGAGGCCCAGTTCACCGCGTGAGCGGGCGGCCGCGCATCAACGCTGTGCTCCTTGGGGTCACAGCCGTCAGCCGGTCAAAGGCTGCCTCAAATTGCGGCACCCAATTTTTCTCCACCGAATAGCCATGTCCGACCTTCGGCAGCAGGACTATCTCGCCGCCTGGAACCTTCGCAATGAAGTCCTGCGTTTGCGCGGCCGGGCATACCTGATCGATTTCACCCTGCAGCGATATCCACCTGCCGTGGAGGATCTTCGCGGGCAGTAAATCGACGCCCTGCAGCGCGCCCTTGGGCGAATGTCGCGGCGTCGCTTCGATTCCCGAACCCTTGCACAAGGTTTTCTTGAGATCGAGATCGGGACAAAAACCGATGCTTAAACTCCCTTTGAACACGCCCTGCTGCGCTTCGGCCAAAGCCGCATACACCAGCGTTGCGCCCGATGAATAGCCGACGAGCGTCGGCTGCAGGTTGGGCTTGATCCCCAATTGCGTCTGCAGGTTGCGGCTCAAGTTCTCAAGATCGCTCGCCGGGGCGACGCATGGTTCCGTGGATTTTTCCAGCTCTGCCAGGTAATGCCGGATATCCACGCCCGCCACCACGGCGCCTAAGCCGGCCAGGCGTTCCGCCATCGCAATCACGCCGAGATTCCAGCCGCCGTCCCCCGACACGAACAACACGAGCTCGCGGGGCTCAGGCAGACTGCGATAAACGCTGACCTCGCCAAAGCGGCCGTAGCTTATGGTTTGCGGTCCGGCGACGGCCGCGCCCGCCAGCGCAAAAATTCCCAGGAGAATTGCGCGCACCATGCGCGCGCTATTTCCGCAGCACATTGCGCACCCCGCCTGAAATGAGAGCGGTCACATCCAACAGCGCGCCGGCCATGGCCAGGCCATCGGGCGCAGCCAGATAGCGCGGACGCCACTCCGGGTCGAATTTCTCCTTGAATCTGCGCAGGCCCTCGAAGTGGTAGAAGGTCTCGCCATAGCGCTGCACCATGCGGCCAAGCTTGTGCCATGCGGGCGCCAAGGCATGCTCCTCCAGGCCCGACAGCGGCGCCATCCCCAAATTGAACCATTTGAAGGCCTGCGCTCTGCCCCACAGCATGCATTCGATCAGCATGAAATCGATGACGCCTTTCGGCGCCGCACTGTTGTAACGCATGAGATCCACCGACAATTCGCATCGCCCGCCGCGCCAGATATTGGCAAACGCAACGATGGCCCCCTCGCGCCGCACCACGCCAATGTCGAAGTGCGCGATGTAGCGCTCGTCGAAGAAGCCCAGGGAAAAACGCTTCTCCGCGGTATTTTTCTCCTGCAGCCATGCGTCGGACACCGCGCGCAGTTCCGGCAGTATCGGACCGACGCTGGCGCGCGCGACCAGTTCGAACACCGCTCCCTCGCGCTCCGCACGCCGGTGCGCGTGTCGCAGGTCGGCCCGCGCGGCGCCGGTTAGCGAGAAGTCGGCAAGCGGCACGCGCGCCTCCTCGCCGAGCTTGCTCAAATTCAAGCCAAGATCGATGTACAGGGGCAGGCGCTGCGGCGTCACCTGATAGAACACGGGCACGACCGCCATGCCGTCGCAATCCTCCATAAACTCCCAAGCCAGGGATTCACCGAGCGCCGCCGGCCCGATCGGGTCCCCCATCGCCACCCAGCTGTTGCCGGAGGACTGAAACATGATGCACGCGGTGCGCTCCTTGTTGAACAGCAGGTTCTTGTCGCCGAGCAGCGCAAGATTGGCCGTTGTGTCCTCGCCGCTTTCGATCAACTGCGCGACGCGCTCCACGTCCGCCTCTTGTGGCGCCGAAAACCGCGGTGGCGCCGGCCGCAGCACGCGCCACAATCCATAGGCTGCGGCGATGACCACCGCCAGCAGCGATGCGCGCAGACTGCGCGGCGCCGTGGCCTGAAAGGCGAATTGCCACCACATTTCCTTGCCGTAAGGCACGTGTCGATAGGCAAACAGCACCAACCAACCGGCGGTGCCCAGCACCAGAAAGAAAGCCACGATCCACGCGGTGGAGTATTGCTGGTCGATCAAGGAGGCGCGCCGCCGAAAGCGCTCGCGCGCCGAAACCAGGATGATGATGACCACCGTCAACACCATGGCTTCTTCAAAGTCGAAGCCCTTGAGCAGTGACAACAAGATTCCGGCGCATAGCAGCCAGATCGTCAGCCACCATGCGGTGTGCAAACGCCGATACAGTCCGTGGGCGATGACCAGCAATCCCACGCCGACGGCGCTGCCGAGCAGATGCGACAGCTCCAGCACCGGCAGCGGCACAAATCCACGCAGCAGCGCCAGGCGATTGCCAAGTCCCGGAGTTGCGCCGGAAAACAGCAGCACGGCGCCGGCGATGAATACGGCGATGGCGCTGGCCTGCGGTGTGACGGCGCTGAGGAAGGTGCGCATCAGCCTGAACAGGCGCACAGCCGGCGCTCGATGCACCCAAACCTCGTGCACCCCGAGCAGCACCAGCGCCACGGCGAACGGCACAAAGTAGTAGATGGCGCGATACGCCACCAGCGCGCCCAGCAGGCGATCCTGGGGAACCCCGGGCAACAGCAACAGCAACACGAATTCGAACACCCCGATGCCGCCGGGGACATTGCTGGCGGCGCCCGCGGTCAGGGCGAGCAAGTATACGCCGGCAAACGCTGCGAATCCGATCGAGGCCTGCGCCGGCAACAGCACGTACAACACCGCCACGGCGCACAGCAAATCGGCGCATGCGACGCCGATTTGCGCAAATGCAACGCGCGGTCGCGGCACGGGAATTTCGAAACGCCTGAATCGCAACGGCGCGTGCCGTGTGCAGACCAGCCACAAATATGTCGCGATGCCCCCGAGTAGCAGTCCGCCGGCGAGAAGCGCCAGCCAGGCATGCACATGAAGCACGGAGCCCGACATTCCGGCGTTGGAGAGCAGCGATAGTCCGAGCAGAAACCCCGCGCCCAGGAAAAACGTGAAGGTGCCGAAGGCGACAATTGTTGCGATCTGCTTGGCGCTGAGTCCAAGCGCCGAATAGGCGCGATAGCGCACCGCGCCGCCGCTGAAGGTGTTCAATCCGACGTTATGGCCGATGGCATATGCCATGAACGATATGAGTGCAACACGTGGGTATGGCGCTTGCGCGCCGGCGAAGCGTACCGCCAGGGTGTCGTACAAAGTCAGGCAGCCGTATCCGGCAACGGTAAAGAACGCAGCACGCAGGACTTTGGCGTTTGATATGGCGCGAACGTGCTCGAGAATGTCACGCCACGGGTATATACCGAGCAAATGATGACCCCAGAACACCACCGCCGCAAAAAGGGCAATTCCCAAAAGGGCTGTCCAGGCTGGGACCCTGCGCGCTGAAGTGTTGTGTGCCAATGCGGCTATCGTATCAGCCTCCATGACAGGGCTGAAAACTGCTAGGCTTTTGTATCCAAATCGATCACAGGGGCGATTAACGCATGAATTCCGGCAACGAAGGCCGCCAGGCGACCATGGATTCCGCGCAGATATATCGCGAGGAAACGTTTACCGATCGCAAGGTGGGCACGATTCGCAGGCTGACGCCCGTGACGGCCGCCGGGGTGGCGGATTCCGCGCGGCCGGTGTTGTTTGTGGGACAGGCGCAAGTCATGACGCCGATGGGCGCCGTTCCGATCAGTTTCGAAATCGACGCCCTGACGCTCGACGCTGCGATTGAAAAGTTTGGGACCGCGGCGGAGCACGCCGTGCAGCAAACCATGCAGGAGCTTCAGGAGCTGCGTCGCGAGCAAGCATCCTCGTTGGTCATCCCGGATGCGGGCGGCGCGCGGCTGCCGAATCCCAACGACCTGCTCAGGGGCGGCCGGCCGCGCCGCTGAGGCAGCGCACTAGTCTTCCAGCGCATCCCAGCGCGCATAGGCGGTCTCGAGTTCCTTAGCCAGCGCCTGCAAACGTTGCAGCGCGGCGGCGGCTTGGTTCTGGTCGCGGCGGAACAGCTCAGGGTCGCTGACCGCAGATTGCAGCGCCAGCTGTTCTGCTTCCAAATGCTGGATTTTTTCGGGCAATTGCGCAAGTTCGCGCCGTTCGTTGTAACTGAGGCGCCTTGACTTAGGTAGCGCGGACACCGCAGCCGCCGGCGCGGATGGCTTTGCCGCCGGCAATTCAAGGCTGTCGGGCGAATCCCTGCGCTGACGCAGCCAGTCGGTATAGCCGCCCACATACTCATTCACGCGACCTGCGCCCTCGAACACCAGCGTACTGGTGACGACGTTATCGAGAAACGCCCGGTCGTGACTGACGAGCAGCAGCGTGCCGGCATAGCCGCCGACCATCTCCTCCAGCAGCTCCAAGGTTTCCGCATCCAGATCATTGGTCGGCTCGTCCATGATCAAAAGATTGCTGGGTCGCGCAAACAGGCGCGCCAGCAGCAGGCGATTGCGTTCGCCGCCCGACAACATGCTCACCGGGGCCTTCAGCCGCTCGGGAGGAAATAGGAAATCGCGCAGGTACCCCGATGCGTGCCGGGCTTGGCCATCAATGACGACGGTGTCGCCGCTGCCGCCGGTCACGTTGTCCATGATGGATGCGGAGGCGTCGAGCTGCTCGCGTTGCTGATCGAAATAGGCCGCTTGCAAGTTGGTGCCGCGCTTGATCGATCCCGAGGTGGGTTCCAAATCGCCCACCAGAAGCTTGATCAGGGTGGTTTTGCCGCAGCCGTTCGGCCCAATGATGCCGATGCGATCCTGCCGCATGATGCGCACGGAGAAATCCGTGATGAGAGGCGCCGCGCCGAAGGAGTGATTGACGTGCTCCGCCTCGAACACCAACTTGCCGGACGGCGATGCGTCCTGTGCGCGCAGTTCCACAGTGCCCGGCCGCTCACGCCGTTCGCGGCGCTGGATCCGCAATTGCTCGAGAGCGCGGACCCTTCCTTCGTTGCGCGTGCGCCGCGCTTCCACGCCCTGGCGGATCCACGCCTCCTCCTGTGCCAGCTTCTTGTCGAACAACGCTGCGTGTTTCGCCTCCACTTCGAGCGCCGCCCGCTTTTGCAAAACGTAGTCATCGTAGCCGCCCGGCCAAACCGTCAGCTGCCCGCGATCCAGTTCGACGATTTTAGTGGCCAATCGGCGCACAAAGGAGCGGTCGTGGCTGATGAAGAACAATGCGCCCGCAAACTCGATCATCATGTTTTCGAGCCAGGTGATGGCGTCGATATCCAGGTGATTCGTCGGCTCATCCAATAGCAACACGTCGGGCACAGCGGCGAGCGCTCGGCCCAACATCACCCGCCGGCGCCAACCGCCGGACAGCGCGCTCATCAAGGCATCGCCGTCCAACCCCAAGCGCGCGATCACTTGATCGACCTGCAGCTGCGCCTGCCAATCCTCTTCATGGCTTGGCTCGATGCCGCCGAGCACCATGTCGCGCACCAGCGCGTCGCTGCCGGGCGATACCTCCTGAGCCAAACTGGCGACGCGCGCGCCCGGACGCACCCACACCTCCCCGGCATCGGGCTTGAGCTGGCGGGTGATGAGCTGTAAAAGCGAGGACTTTCCCTCGCCATTGCGGCCCAGCAGGCAAACGCGCTCGCGCCGGCGCAGTTGCAGCGAGACATTGTCCAACAGAGGTTTCAGTCCGAAGCTCAAGGAGACTTTGTCGAGGCGAACGACGGGCATTGAGCGATAGTAGGCGATCGCGGCGCCACATGGAGCCCCGGCGCTGGACAGGCGCTGATTTTGTTCACAAAATGCAGTGTGAACCTCTTCAGCGAAGCACTGGATGAATTGGGCCGGTGGTATGTCGCCATACCGCCGTTTCTGGTCGTGAGCTTCCTGGCCGCGCTGCTGCTCGCGACCGGCGTCGGCCAGGCACGTCTGCATGAGGCCGGCGACCGTCTGCAAAAATCCGCCGCGCGCGAGCAGACCATCGACGATTTGGAGAATGCGCTGGCGCGCTCGGTCGCGGCGGAGCGCGGCTTCCTGCTCACCAGCGATCCAAAATACAACCAGAGCTACGACAAGGCGGTCGCCGAGGTCGAACCGCGCCTGGAAAAGCTGCGGACCACATTTGCCGCAGCCGATGCAAGTCTTGCCAGCGTCCGCGACCTGCAGGTCTTGGTCGGCAAGCGGCTTGCGGACCTTTCGATGATTCTCGCGATACAACAAAAGGACGGAATCATAGCTGCGATCGCGCTCACGAAAACCAGCGTCGGCCGGGATGCCGGCGAGGCGATCGGCGACATCTTGAAGCAGATGCGCGATCGTGAAGCGGCCGAGCATACCGCCGCGGTCGCGCATTGGTCCGCGTCCCTGACCTTGAGCCGTTGGATCACGCTTGCCGGCTTTATTTTCTACACCTTGCTGGTCGGAGTCATTTCGCGTCTGGTGTACCTGGATATGCGCCGCCGCACCTTGCTCACGGCGGAGCTGCGCGATCAGAAACTGCAGCTGGAGCATGAAGTCGAGGAACGGACGCGCGAGCTGGTCGAGCTTTCGACTCATTTGCAAAACGTCGCCGAGCGCGAGAAGGCCAGCCTGGCGCGCGAACTGCACGACGAACTCGGCGGCCTGCTGGTGGGCGCGCGCATGGAAATATCCTGGATCGATCAGCATCTCGCCGACAACGATCCGGACATCCGGTTGCGGCTGAACCGGGTGCTGCAAAACTTGTCGGCCGGCGTCGATTTAAAGCGCCGCATCATCGAGGAGCTGCGGCCCACGCTGCTGGACAATGTCGGATTGTTCGCCGCGTTGCGCTGGCTGTTGAAGGAAACCTGTGCAAGCGCCGGATTGGCGTGCGTCGAGTCCTATCCCGAGGAAGAACCGCGATTCAAATCCGAGGCATCGATCGCGCTGTTTCGCCTTGCGCAGGAGGCCTTCAGCAATATTCTGAAGCATTCCGCGGCGAAATCCGTGGATATCAGTTTGGACATGGATGATGAAACCCTGCTCATGCGCATCGCGGATGACGGCGTCGGAATCCCGGCGGGCCGCTTCAATGCGATCGGCTCGCATGGCCTGGCATCGATGCGTCATCGCGTCCGGGCCCTGGGCGGACGATTGGACGTGCGCTGTCCGGCATCGGGGGGCACCATGCTGGTCGTGCAAATTCCCACCGCCAATGCGGTGCTCAAGGTCAGCGAAGCGGAACCCACCTGAACGTGAATGCGCAGCAGCTGCCGGCAACGCTTGCAGCGTTCAGCATCGCCGGCATCCTGTTGAGCCCACCCGCGCTGTGTTCAAACCGCGATGCGCTGCGCCAGATCGTGCAGGACGAATGCGTGGTTCATTGGCGGCAGCAGCACAATGCATCGCCGTGCGAACGCATGGGCTCCGGGTTCGCGGTGCTCGCCGACCGCAAGGGCGGCGCACACTTCCTGCTCATTCCCACCCGGACGCTTGCCGGTATCGAAAGTCCCGAGGTGCTCGAGCCCGGCGCGCCGAACTATTTCGATGCCGCCTGGCAGGCGCGCGACCGCATCGCCGCGGTGGTCGGACACGAGGTCCCGCGCAGCGCCGTCGGGCTGGCCGTCAATCCCAAGCATTCGCGCAGCCAGGATCAAATGCATATTCACATCGAGTGTCTGCGCGCCGATGTTGCCGCATCATTGCGCGCGGCCTCGACGGACTTAAGCGGCGCCTGGTCCAGCATCGAGGTTGTGGGCTGGCGCTTCGACGCCCTGCGCATCCTCGGCGAAAACCTGGGTGCCTCCAATCCAATCAGACTGCTGGCGGATCGAATGCCTGACTCACCCGCGAGGCGCGAAGAATACAGTTTGGTTGTCGCCGGCATGCAGTACCCGGAGGGACCGGGATTCGTCGTGCTGATGGGTACGGCGCTGCCCGGCGAATTGTTGTTGGATTCGACCTGCGCCGTCGCTTAGGTGAGCCGGGACGGCGGCGCTGCACGCTCTAGATCCGCACCCGGCCGGCCGAGATCGCGGCGAACAGTGACGCGTCGACAAGCTCGAAGCGTTGCGATCGCGGATCATCGAAATACAACGGGCCAGCGGCGCCGCTCGGGTCGAATCCCGCCTGCATCAGCTCCTGCTTGCGCGGCTTGAAGGTTCCGGTCGCCTCGAGCGAGGTTAGAATCCTCAAGAACACCGGGCGCGCGTAAGGCGGCAGGCGCTGCGCGACTTCGGCGCGAAACGCAGTCAGATCGAATTCGGCATTCACCACCAGCGCGGCGGCACCTGCCCGGCCATCGGCTCCGGGCACCGTCACGCCGTACACCACTCCCTCCCGCACTCCGTGGCACGACGTGAGCGCGGTCAACACCTCGGCGGTCGACACGTTCTCGCCTTTCCAGCGATAAGTCTCGCCGACGCGATCAACG
>Ga0210402_10001085_pt1 | contig 28808 bp, 27 predicted proteins | sample IncBWC7MmetaG_FD_161055 | JGI IMG/M metagenome (GOLD analysis project Ga0210402, IMG submission 161055) | Forest soil microbial communities from Barre Woods Harvard Forest LTER site, Petersham, Massachusetts, United States - Inc-BW-C-7-M | ecosystem: Environmental > Terrestrial > Soil >...
TGGGGTCGACGACCGGCGTTACTCCGTTGACAGCGAATACTTTTATGCGCATGCGACCTCCTTTTACCGCTCTCGATCAACCGACCCATGCGCGGGCATTGCGAAACATGCGCATCCACGGCGAGTCTTCCTTCCATTCCTCGGGGTGCCACGACATCTGCACGGTCCGAAAGACGCGCTCGGGGTGCGGCATCAGGATGGAAAAGCGTCCGTCCGGAGTTGTCAGGCCGGCGATACCGCGTGGCGAGCCATTGGGGTTGAACGGATAACGCTCGGTCACCGCATTTCGATCGTCGACGAAGCGAAGCGTCGTCAGAGCGTCCGCGGCCTCGAGCTGCGCGTCCGTCTCGAACTCGGCGTAGCCTTCGCCATGTGCCAGGGCCACCGGTATGCGGCTGCCGCCCATGCCGGCAAAGAAAAATGAGGGCGATGCTTGCACCTGCAACATCACCAGCCTTGCCTCGAACTGCTCCGAGCGGTTGCGCACGAAATGCGGCCAGGACGATGTCCCGGGGATCAGCTCCCGAAGATTGCTCATCATCTGGCAGCCATTGCACACGCCCAGCGCGAAGGAATCGCCGCGCGCGAAAAATGCCGCGAACTGATCGCGCGCCCGCGCGTTGAACAGAATCGACTTCGCCCATCCTTCGCCGGCCCCGAGCACATCGCCGTAGGAAAATCCACCGCAGGCCACGATGCCCGAATAGTGGTCGAGCGTGACGCGACCGCCGATGATGTCGCTCATGTGCACGTCGAAGGCGGCGAATCCGGCGCGATCGAACGCGGCGGCCATCTCGACCTGGCCGTTGACGCCCTGCTCGCGCAGCACCGCGAGCTTCGGCCGCGGACCTTTGGCGAGGTAGGGCGCGGCAATGTCTTCGGTGGGGTCGAAGCTCAGATGCGGCGACAGACCCGGGTCGGCGGCATCGAGGAGCCGTTCGAATTCCTGATCCGCGCTTTCAGGGTTGTCGCGCAAGCGCTGCATGGCATGGCTCGTCCGCGACCATGCACGATGGAGCTCGATCCGTGACTCATCGAAAAGGACCTTGCCGTCGCGCTCGATGCGAATTCGACCGTCGCTGGTCGGCATGCCGATCGGCTCGCAGCGTAGTCCTACGGCATCGAATGCCGCGATGATCTCGTCCTTATCGGTTTCATTTGCCTGCAGCACGGTGCCCAGCTCTTCGTTGAACAACGCTTCGACCGGCGTTCCCGGCAGCGTGTCCAGCTCGATGGCCAAGCCGCAGCGGCTGGCAAAAGCCATTTCCGCGAGAGTGGCGAACAAGCCGCCATCCGAGCGGTCGTGATAGGCGAGCAGCCGGTCCGATGCGTGCAGGGTTTGGACGACGGCGAAGAATGATTGCAGGCTGCGCGCTTCGTCGAGGTCCGGCACCACGTTGCCCATCTGCCTGAACACCTGAGCGAGCGTCGAGCCACCGAGACGATTCTTGCCGTTTCCAAGGTCAACCAATAGCAGTGCCGTGCCTCCACGACCGAGTTGCAGTTGCGGCGTCAACACACGCCGCGCGTCGGCAACGCGCGCGAATGCCGACACAATCAGCGATACCGGCGCCGTCACCGTGTTCTCGATGCCGCCGTCCTGCCACGCGGTCTTCATCGACATCGAGTCCTTGCCCACCGGGATGCTGACGCCGAGCGCCGGACAAAGCTCCATCGCTACCGCGTGGACCGTGTCGTAGAGCGCCGCGTCCTCGCCAGGATGCCCGGCGGCGGCCATCCAGTTCGCCGAAAGCTTGACGTCGCTCAGGCGCTCGATGCCGGCGGCCGCGAGATTGGTCAACGCTTCACCGATCGCCATGCGCCCCGAAGCCGGTGCGTCGATCAACGCGAGCGGCGTTCGCTCGCCCATCGCCATCGCTTCGCCGGCATAGCCGTCGAAATCCATCAGTGTCACCGCGACGTCGGCGACCGGAACCTGCCACGGCCCGACCATCGGGTCTCGCGAGCAAAGACCGCCGACCGTGCGGTCGCCGATGGTCACCAGGAAGGTTTTGTCGGCGACCGCCGGAAACTGCAGCACACGATAAGCCGCCTCGCGCAGGTCGATACCGGATGGATCGAACGCTGGCAGGCCGCGGCGGACATGCGCAACGTCGCGCGTCATCTTCGGCGGCTTGCCCAGCAACACGGAAAGCTCCATGTCGACCGGGCAATTCTCGAAGACGGGATCCGCGACGACCAGGCGATCGTCGCGGGTCGCCTGGCCCACCACCGCGAACGGGCAGCGCTCGCGCGCGCATAACGCACCAAAAGCCTCGAGCGCTTCCGCTCGAATCGCCAGCACGTAGCGCTCCTGCGCTTCATTGCACCAGATTTCGCGCGGCGACATACCCGGCTCTTCCGATGGAACGCTGCGCAAGTCGATTCGGGCGCCGGCGCCGCCTCCGTGCGCCAACTCGGGTAAGGCATTCGACAGTCCGCCGGCACCGACGTCATGGATCGACAGGACCGGATTGGCGTCGCCCATTTGCCAGCAGCGATCGATGACTTCCTGTGCGCGGCGCTGCATCTCGGCGTTGCCGCGCTGCACCGAGTCGAAATCGAGATCGATCGGATTGGAACCGGTCGACATCGATGACGCCGCACCCCCTCCCATCCCGATCAACATCCCCGGACCGCCAAGCTGAATGATCAGCGCGCCTTGCGGCAACTCGCGTTTGTGCGCGTCCCGGGCGGCGATATTGCCTACGCCTCCCGCGATCATGATCGGCTTGTGATAGCCGCGCACTTCGCCTCCAACGTGCTGCTCGAAGGTGCGAAAGTAGCCGAGCAGATTCGGACGCCCGAACTCGTTGTTGAACGACGCACCACCGATGGGTCCCCGGAGCATGATCTCCAGCGGCGTCGCGATGCGTTGCGGCGTGCCAATCCAGTACTCCGCCGCGCGAGCGCGGCATTCCGTATCCCCTTGAACTTGGCGAGAAGGCGAAGCGGCGAGGGTCGACGAACACGGCGCTTCCGGTAGCTCCCACGGCTGCGCTAGTGCGGGAATACGCAAATGCGACACCGTGAATCCGGTGAGCCCTGCCTTGGGTTTGGCGCCGATACCGGTCGCCCCCTCGTCTCGAATTTCGCCGCCGGAGCCGGTCGCCGCGCCCGGAAACGGCGCGATGGCGGTCGGATGATTGTGTGTTTCGACCTTGATCACATAATCGGTCGCTTCCCAATGCGCGTCATAGCGCCCGTTGGCGCCAGCATAGAAACGCCGTACGAGCCTACCCTCGGCGACGGCGGCATTGTCGGCATACGCGACCACCGTGCCTTGCGGGCTGACCCTATGGGTGTGGCGAATCATGGCGAACAGAGAATGCTGCTGGCGCTTGCCGTCGATGATCCAATCCGCATTGAAGATCTTGTGCCGGCAATGCTCGGAATTGGCTTGCGCGAACATCATCAGCTCGACGTCGGTCGGGTCGCGCGCTGCGTGCTTCGGCCCGAAATAGTCGGCCAGATAATCGATCTCGTCGTCCGATAGCGCCAGTCCGAGAGCGCTGTTCGCGTCCTCGATCGCAGAGCGCCCTCGCGCTGCGAGGTCGATGGTCGCGAGCGGACGCGGCGCAACATGCGAAAAAAGCCTCGACGCGTCGGCAAGCGATCCGTATACCGCCTCGGTCATGCGGTCGTGAATCTGCGGCAGGAGCGCGACACGGTCAGCCTCGCTCAGGACCGCGCCATCGCGCGTCATGACCCGAAAGGCGAGGCCGCGCTCGATGCGCTCGATCGACGCGAGCCCGCAGTTTCGCGCGATGTCGGTCGCCTTGGACGCCCATGGCGAGATCGTTCCCGGACGCGGAATTACCAGATAGAACTCGCCCAAATCGGCGTGCTCCGGGCTGTGCGGGCCGTAGGTGAGAATACGCTCGAGCGTGTCGCGCTCGGAAAGACTCAGCGCACGGGTTGTCCGAACAAAGTGCCAGAAGTCGGCGGCGATGCCACGGACCGGTGTCGTGGCGAGACTCGTGAGCAGCTTATCGATGCGAAACGGCGAGAGGGCATTGCGTCCGCGGAGCGAGATAAGCTCGGCCATCGAAGCGGGGGTGGGTTCAAAAACGAATTATACGCCGTCTCCGCAGTGCATCGCCGCGGCGCGGTGAGGTCCGGCAATTTTGGCGTCTGTCGCCAGTCGTAGCGTGAGCGCTATGCCGTGAACGCCCCCGCGCGTCCGAGTGCCACTCCGGTTGCGCCCATCACGGCCCCCAGCGCCAGCACGTACCAAAGAGACAGCGTGGCAACCGCCGCCGCGACGAGGCCATTGCCGACAGCAAACAGGGCGACGGCGGCGGCAAGCGCGAGCGCGAGCAACGCGGCGCCGGCAAGGCGCGACGCGCCGACCACCCAAGTCGTTCGCGCCTCGACGGCAAACAGGATGTACCCCACCAGCGTGAACCCCGGAAACAGTATCCAGGTCGTGATCCCTGGGATTGCGGGGCCGATGTCAAATGGCGCCAGAAGCAGGATGAGCCCGGACGCGACGCCCAGTACCATCAGAATAATCCCGGCGAAGCTGATCATTCGAACCTCCTTGCGACGCGCCGATGCAGTCGGCGAGCGTGGTTCGGCGTCGACTCGCGCATCAACGCCGGCATCAATGCTGCAATATCTTGGACAAGAACAATTGCGCTCGTTCCGAGCGCGGCTTGCCGAAGAAATCGTCCTTGTGCGCGTCCTCGACGATAAGCCCCTGGTCCATGAATATGACGCGATGCGCGACTTTGCGCGCGAAGCCCATTTCGTGCGTGACGACCATCATGGTCATGCCTTCCTTGGCGAGCTGTACCATGACGTCGAGGACCTCGTTGACCATTTCCGGATCGAGCGCGGAGGTTGGCTCGTCGAACAGCATGCAGATCGGGTCCATCGACAGTGCCCGGGCAATAGCGACGCGCTGCTGCTGGCCGCCGGAAAGCTGGCCGGGGAACTTGTCCTTCTGTGCGATCAGGCCCACCCGGTCGAGCAATTTGAGGCCGCGAGTCACCGCTTCGTCCTCCTTGCGACCCAGGACCTTGATCTGGCCGAGCGTCAGGTTCTGGGTGATCGTCAGGTGCGGAAACAACTCGAAATTCTGGAATACCATGCCGACTCGGGCACGGAGCTTCGGAAGGTTGGTCTTGGGATCGTTGACCTTGGTGCCGTCGACAACGATGTCGCCTTTCTGAAACGGCTCGAGCGCGTTCACGGTCTTGATCAATGTCGACTTGCCCGAGCCTGAAGGCCCGCACACCACGATCACCTCGCCCTTTTCGACCCTGGTCGTGCAATCGGTGAGCACCTGAAAGCTGCCATACCACTTGCTGACGTTGATGATTTCGATCATATCGTTTCCTTCAAGGTGTCCGTCGCCCGGGTCAGCGCACGATGGCGACGCGCCGTTGCAATTGTTTGACCAGCATGGAAAGGCCCAGGCAGATCACGAAATACACCAAGCCGACGAACAGGTACATCTCCGCCTGGCGACCGTCGCGTTCGGCGATCTTGCGCGCCGCGCCGACGAAATCGGTAATCGACAGAATCGAAACGAGCGACACGTCCTGGAACAGGACGATCGTCTGCGTCAGCAGGATCGGAATCATGTTGCGAAACGCCTGCGGCAGAACGATGTTCCCCATGTTTTGAAAGTAGGTCATGCCCAGCGCCTGACCGGCCATGACCTGCCCGCGCGAAATCGACTGAATGCCGGCGCGCATGATCTCGCAATAGTACGCAGCCTCGAACAGAATGAAGGTCACCAGCGACGACGTGAACGCGCCGACCGGTATCGGCGTCGGCGAGCCGATCACCCACGCGCCAATGTAGGGCACGAGAAAGTAGAACCAGAAGATCACCAGCACCAGCGGCACCGACCGGATGCCGTTGACGTAGGTGGCGCAGATCATCGCCAGCCACTTGAGATGCGACAGTCTTCCCAGGGCCAGGATGGTGCCGAAGATGATTCCCCCGATCATCGCCATCAGGGTCAGCTCCACGGTAAAAGTCATCCCCGTGAAAAAAAGATACTTCCACGTGCGTGCAATGACGTCGAAATCGAAGTTGCCGAACATGGCGCGCTCCTAGTGGCCCGCGATCTTGGCGCCGCCGACGGCGATGAGACCGGGAACGCGCGTGCGATTCTCGATGAACCGCATCAGATTGAGGACGATGACGTTGATCGCGACGTACAGCAGCGTCGCCGCCGTGAAGGCCTCGAACACCTGGAACGAGAACTCCTGCATCGAGCGCGCCTGGGCGGTGAGCTCCATGACGCCGATGTAAAGCGCCACCGAGCTGTTCTTGATGACATTGAGAAACTCGGATGTCATCGGCGGGATGATGATGCGAAACGCCTGCGGCAGAATGACCTTGATATAGGTTTGCGTCGGCGTGAGGCCCATCGCGGTGCCGGCCATGCTCTGGCCGCGGGGAAGCGAATTGATGCCCGCGCGCACCTGCTCGGCGACGCGAGCGGAGGTGAAGAAGCCGAGGCAGATCACGGCGGTCACGAAGGGCTCGTTGGGCATCGATTTGATGTAGCTTCCGATCGGACCGGGCAGAAGCTCGGGGATGACGAAATACCACATGTACATCTGCACCAGCAGCGGGATGTTGCGGAAAAGCTCGACGTAACCGTTGCCGATGCGCACGGCCCACTTCGACGGGGTTGTGCGCACCGTTCCGACGATCGAGCCGAGAATGAGCGCCATGATCCACGCGAGCAGCCCGACCGCCAGTGTGAACATCAGCCCGGACAGCAGCGCCTGCGCGTAGGTGCCCTGTCCACCCGGCGCCGCCTGCCAGAAAATGCCCCAGTTCCAGTTATAGTTCACGCTGACTCCTTCGATCCCCTGCCTGCCGCCGGGCGCGATTGCGCGAGGCGGCCCGCCGTATCACGTTCAAAAAAAACGGGAGCGAACCGGCCCCCGTTTTTGTCGTGCTCTCGCGCAACTGCTGGTGCGCTCACTGCGATCGGCATGCGGTTATTTATAGGCCGCCGGGTCACCCGAATCGGTAGGGTTGGCAATCACCTTCTTCAGAGTATCGCTCATCGGGACGTTCAGATTTCCATTCTTCGGCGGAATCGGCGACAGGAACCACTTCGCGTAGAGCTTGTTGATTTCGCCGCTCTTCATCACCGCGATGACCGCGCCGTCGGCGACCTTCTTGAAGTCGGGGTCGCCCTTGCGCACGATGATGCCGTAAGGTTCCGTCGAGAGCTGCACCGTCGAAATATAGTAGTCGGCGGGATTTTTCGATTGCGCAACCAGGCTGTAGAGCAGAATATCGTCCATCGCGAATGCCGCCGCGCGATCGCTTTCGACCATCTGGAACGCGGCCGGATGGTCGGCGGCGGTCACGATGTTGATGCCGAGATTTTTCGTGCCGTTGAGCTCAGTCACCTGCTTCAAGTTCGAAGTGCCCGACGTCGACACCAGCGTCTTTCCCTTGAGGTCCTCGAGGTTGACCACCTTGTTCTTGGCCTTGGACATCAGGCGATTCGCGGTCACGAAGGTCGTCACGACGAAAGACACCTGCTGCTGACGCTCGAGGTTGTTGGTGGTCGAGCCGCACTCCATGTCCACCGTGCCGTTGGCGATCAGCGGAATCCGAGTCGCCGAAGTCACCGGCTGAAGCGTCACTTTCAGATCGGGCAGCTTGAGCTGGGCCTTCACCGCGTCGACGATCTTGTAGCAAAGATCCATCGAGTAGCCGATCGGCTTCTGGCTGTCGTCGAGGTACGAAAACGGGATCGACGCATCGCGGTAACCGATGGTGATCGTCCCGGTGTCCTTGATCTTTTTCAGTGTGCCGGTCAGCTCCTGGGCTGAAATGCCGGCGGCGATGCCGAGCGTCAGCAGGGCCAATACAATACGGTCGAATAACCTCATCAATACCTCCAGTAAATAAACTCGACGCACGGATTGCGTCCGAAGTTCTGCGCATTGCCCTGCCGGTGACGGTTCGGTAGGACCGCTTGGCGGGCGAGCAGCTTGGCGAGCTAGTGTAGCGACTGACAGGGTGCTTGTCTAATGGCCCCGCCCAGGAGTCGATGATCCGGCGCGTGGCGCTCCATTGAGCTGCCCTATAATCGCTTCCATGCGCCTCGATGCAATCCTGCGTGTCGCGGAACTGCGCGCGATAGAGGCCCGCGCGGCTGGTGCTCCGTTGATGGAACGCGCCGGCCTTGCCGCGGCGGAAATTGCGCGAAGCAAGCTTGCCATTCACTCCGCGCGCGTGCTCGTCCTCGCTGGCCCGGGCAATAATGGCGGCGACGCGTTTGTGGTCGCGCGCTGGCTCAAGTCCTGGTTTTTTGAAGTCGTCGTTGCGTTTTGCGGCGACGCCGCGGCACTTGCGTCCGACGCCGCCGCTGCACACCAGGCTTGGCACCGCGCCGGAGGCACCACGCTGCACGAATGGCCCGACGGCTCCTTCGGACTGATCGTCGACGGCCTGTTCGGGATCGGGCTCGCGCGTGCTATCGAAGGCGTACCGGCCCAATGGATAGTGCGCGCCAACGCGAGCGCGCTGCCTGTTCTCGCACTGGACATTCCCAGCGGGCTCGACGCGGATAGCGGCGTCGCGCGCTCGCCGGCCATTCGAGCGAGCGCGACGGCGACGTTCATCGCGCTCAAGCCCGGCCTGCTGACCGGCGATGGCCCTGATCATTGCGGGACGATCAGCGTGCACGGGCTCGACCTCGACGCGCAGTACGTCGCCGACGCGCGAGGCCACATGCTCGCGTGGACCACGCAAAGAAGCGCATTGCCGGAGGTTCTTCGACGCACGCTCCGCAATGTTCACAAGGGCAGCTTCGGTACCCTCGCCATCGTCGGCGGCGGCGATGGCATGGTAGGGGCGGCGATACTCGCCGGTCGTGCCGCCTTGCATCTGGGCGCCGGCAAAGTTTGGCTCGGCCTTTGTGCGAGCGCGCCGCCAGGCGTGGACTCGGCGCAACCCGAGCTCATGCTTCGCTCCGCACGCGCCGTGCTCGATGCCGCGCCCCACGCGATGGTGATTGGCCCGGGTCTCGGCACGGGCGATGAAGCCCGCGGATGGGTCGCGCAGGCACTGCGGTTGCCGCTGCCGCTGCTGATCGATGCCGACGCGCTCAATTTGATTGCGCGAGATGCCGCACTCGCCTCCGATGTTGTCGCGCGTTCGGCGCCGACTGTGTTGACGCCGCATCCGGCGGAAGCCGCGCGCCTTTCCGGGACGACGGTGGAAGCGATACAGAGCAACCGCCTCGGCGCCGCACTTTCGCTGTCCGCGGCGATGAACTCCGCAGTCGTCCTCAAAGGCGCGGGCAGCATCGTCGCCTACCGCGACGGGCGCTTCGCCATCAACAGCAGCGGAAACGCAGCGTTGGCCAGCGCCGGCACGGGTGACGTGCTCTCCGGCATGATCGGCGCCTTGCTGGCGCAGGGAGTTTCGCTCGACACTGCAGCGGCGCTCGGCGTTTGCCTGCACGGCGCCGCCGCCGACACCCTCGTCGCGGAAGGCGTGGGCCCCTTGGGCCTCACTGCTTCGGAGCTTGCGCCAATCGCACGCCGCTTGATCAATCAGCGCTGAAGGCGATTCATTGCGCTACGGCAGCAGCAGCGTTGCCCCCGTCGTCTTGCGCGATTCCAGATCGCGATGTGCCTGTGCCGCGTCCTTGAGTGCGTAGGTTTGTCTTGCATCGCTGACGATCTTGCCGGCCTTGACTAGCGCAAACATTTCGTCGGCCATCCTCAGCAGATCCGACCGCGTCGCTGCGTACATGGCGATCGACGGACGGGTCGCGAACAGCGCTCCTTTCTGAAGCAGCAATCCGATGTCGAACGCCGCGATCGGCCCCGACGAGCTGCCGAAGCTCACGAACATGCCGCGCGGTTTGAGGCAGTCCAGTGAAGCCGGAAAGGTGTCCTTCCCGACCGAGTCGTAGACCACCGGGACGCCCTTGCCTCCCGTGATCTCCTTGACCCGCTCGACGAAATTCTCGCGCGTGTAGACGATGGTGTGCGCGCAGCCGTTGGCCTTCGCCAGCGCGGCTTTTTCGTCGGAGCCGACGGTGCCGATCATGGTCACACCGAGCGCGCGGGCCCATTGGCACGCGACCAATCCCACCCCGCCTGCCGCGGCATGGAAGAGAATGGTTTCGCCGCCTTTCAGCGGGAAGGTCTGACGAAACAGATACTGGACCGTGAGGCCTTTCAACATCAGCGTCGCTGCGGACCGATCTGAAACGTCGTCGGGCAATTTCACCAGTTTGTCGGCCAGCATGACCCGCACTTCGGCGTACGAGCCGGCCGGGTGACCGCCGTAGGCGACGCGATCCCCCTTGCTGATGTCGGTCACACCGGGACCGATGGCCTCGACCACGCCCGCAGCTTCGACCCCGATGCCCGAGGGCAGCGGCAGCTTGTACAAGCCGCTGCGATGGTAGGTATCGATATAGTTCAGTCCGACCGCGGTGTGCCGGACACGCGCCTCCCCGGCGCCGGGTTCGCCGACGGCGACGCTCTCCCACTGCAGTACCTCAGGACCACCGGTCTGGTGAATACGAATCGCATTGGGCATGGGTTGCTCCGCAGTGAGACGAATGGACAAGTTTAACGCACGCCCGACATGGCGCCGACAGCCGGTAACGCAACTGGCCGTCCGTCAGCGATCGCCTTCGATGGCGCCGAACTCCGCGGGCACGCGCGCGTAGAAGATGCTGATGCGCTCCTTTTTCAACAGCGCCAGCAAAACCTCCGCTTCGGCGTCCGTCACCACAAACTCGACCTCGACAGTCACATCCGCGGCAAGCTCGAGGAAGTGCTCCTCATGCAGAATGCCGTGCCGGCCGAAACCAGCAATCGCACGAAACGCAGATCCGCCCCGGATCCCCAGCCTTTTGGCTTGCTCGAGCAGCCACTCGAACAACGCGATGTGCCTGTGGATGCGTTTTTCGTGCACGTAGAAGCGCAGGATCGTACCGTTCATGTCGGCTCCTTGTCACGTGAGACGATCGTGCGGCGGCTTCCCGGTAGGATGCTCATGCGGTGCGATGACCGGTCGGCTTGTCGCCGCGGATCGCCCACACGCAAGCCGGACGCGCGCTCACGCTGCCGCCCAGGCGTACAGTGCACGTACTACCAGAATGCCGAGGATGGTCAGCGCCAGCGAGCCGACGACGTGCGAGGCGATCGCGATTGTTCCCCACATATATTCCCTGCGGAGCAGCAGAGTGACGATCTCGGCCGAGAACGTCGAGAATGTGGTCAGACCGCCGAGAAATCCGGTGGTGAGCAACAGTTGCATCTCCGGACTCATGACCGCGTGTCGCGTGATGACCTCCATCGCGAAGCCCATCAGCAAGCCACCGATGAGGTTGGCGCTCAGCGTGCCCAGCGGCAGTGTTGGAAACACCGGATTGAGCATGACACCCAGCCCCCAACGCAGCCAGGCGCCAATCGCGGCACCGCCTCCTACCGCAATAATCCCGCCCCAAGGCATACAGAATCCCTTCCGCGCAACCCGGCGCGGCGATCGTACGGAAAGTCGTCAGCGGATGAACTGGTCAACGTAATCCGCGTCAAGGCCAACGTCGCGATAATGCCCGCGGCACATCTCGATCTTGGTAAACACGTAAAGCCCAGGCTCGGCAGAATCGCGGCAGCGTTCACTGAGTTTCCTTCAGCGCGGAGGTGAGTTCCGCCACCTCGCGATCGACATCGCGATCCTTGGGAAAGGGTCTGCCCGCGCGTCGATACCAGTAGCGCGCGTTGCCAAAATCTCCTTGCACGATGTGCACGATCCCATGCGCCCAGCACCCGAATCTGGAGTCGTCCTGCTGCACGATGGAATGTGCCTTTTCCCACTCGCCTTTTTTGAGATGACGTATCGCCGTTCCAAGCGCCATACCTTCCCCCCATGCAATCAGATAAGCCCCATGCGAAAACTCCGCGCGTTCATTGTACCGATCCCTGCAGGAATGCGGCTACGCGAGCGTGGGTCGGCAGCGGATCGACCGCACCGTAGCCCGTGGTCGCCAATGCCGCTGCCGCGTTGGCATAGCGCGCGGCGGCAACAGCATCGTCGCCCGCGACAATTCGCGCCGCGAACGCGCCGTCGAAGCAGTCGCCGGCGCCTGTAGCGTCGATAGCGTCGACGCGGTGCCCGGGGATGTGTACGCGACCTCTTTCCGACGATACCCACACGCCGTCGGCGCCCATCTTCAGCGCCACCAGAGGCGCACCACCGGCGTGGCACCAATCGAGGATCGCACTCGCCTCGCTTGCGCCGGAGAGCAACGCCGCCTCGTCGAGGCTCGGCAGGAACCAATCGCAGAGGGGCAGCGTGGCGACGATCACCGCTCGGGCGCGTGAGAGCGGCCACAGCTTCAGACGCAGGTTGGAATCATAGGAAATCCTGCCGCCGGACACGCGCGCCGCGTCGAGCGCGGCGAAAACGCTGTCGCACGCGCTCGCGCTGATCGCCTGGCTGATACCCGAGACATGCAGCACTTTTGCATCGCGGATTAGGTCCAGCGGCAGATCGGCGGGACGCATGCGGCTCGCAGCCGAACCGGCGCGAAGGTAACTGAACTCGTGCCCGCGATCCCCGTGGGTCACGAAATAAATGCCGGTGAGCGCGTCGGGATCGGTCTGCACGCCGCCGATGTCGACGTTCTCACGCGTCCAGAGCGCAAGGAATTTTCGCCCGAAGGCATCGTCGCCCAGACGCGTGATGTAGGCGGTGGATGCGCCCAGCCGCGAGGCGGCGATAATACAGTTCGAGGTGTCGCCGCCGAAACCTTGCAGGTATAGCTCTTCTCCCGCGCGAGTCTGATTGAATTCCAGCAGCGGTTCGCCGAGCGCGACGAGATCGAACCGAGCGTCGCGCAGCAGCGGGCGCATCAACGAGCGTTCAATGAGGCAAACCCGGCCGCGTATCGCGCCGCGGCCTCGCTCACGGCATCGGCCGTCGCCCCCGGGGCGTACAGGTTCGAGCCGGTGCCGAAGCCGTTGGCGCCGACTTCCCAGTACGCCGTCATATTGTCGGGGCGGATACCACCGACCGGGAATACCAGCGCGTCCTTCGGCAACACGGCGCGCCAGGCTTTAAGAACGGCCGGCGACAGTTGCTCCGCCGGAAACATTTTCAGGCCGTCGGCGCCGGCGTCAAGCGCCGCAAAGGCTTCGGTGGGCGTCGCGACGCCGGGCACGCAGAGCATGCCGAGACGCTTGGCTTCGCGCACGATCGCTACGTCGCCGTGCGGCATGACGATGAGCTTACCGCCGGCAGCGGCGACCCGCGCCACGTCGGCCACCTTGATCACCGTGCCGGCGCCTGTCAGACAGCGCGCGCCAAAGCGATGCTCGAGGCGTGCAATGCTGTCGAACGGTTCGGGCGAATTGAGCGGAACTTCGAGAATGCGAAAACCGTTGTCGATGAGCGCTGCGCCCACGGCGTCGATCTCCACCGGCGTAATGCCACGCAGCACCGCGATAAGCGGCAGCGGATGAAGATAGGATTGCAGCGTCATTTTATTTATCGGTCAGCATGCCAGCGTGGACGGCGATCCGCCACAGACCCCGCGCGGCGGCGTCGGACGGCCCGAGCACGGCATCGATGTCGGCCAGCGCGAGCGCGCGACGATAGCGCAGCAACAGCGCGGCGTCACCGAGCAGCATCACGGTTGCGCGTTCCAACCTCTTCCCTGCGAGCCAGGCGCGCGCCGCGGCAATTTCCGACCCGAGCAGCAAACCCGAAAGGTAATCGTCGACGCCCGTCGGCGCAAGCGCTTCGGTCAGCGCCAGCGTCCGTGCGGAAAAGAGGTCATGCGTCAACGCCGCATCGCGACGCAGGCTGTGCCGCACCCCCCGCTCGAGCGCGGCATCGTCGACGCCGGTGAGGGCAAGCCGGCCGAGAATGCTGTGTTCGCGCAACACCGCGTACACCTCGCCGGTCATGAAAGTCGCAAAGGTCTCGACGCCCTCGGGCCCGGCGATGACCCATTTGCTGTGCGTCCCCGGCAAAATGACGACTTGCCGCGCGACTATCCCTTCCGACAAGGCGCCGAAGACCTGCGTCTCCTCACCTCGGACGACGTCGGGTACCTCATCGCTGTCTTGACACATCAATCCCGGAACAATGGAAAGCCGCGTTCCAGGCACGCCTATCAATGACGCCGCGATGGCGTCGAATCCCGCCGGACACTTGCAATAGGGCGCCTCGACCCAGCCTTGACGGCTGCCGATCATTCCCGATGCGATCAGCGGCACATCGTCGGGCACGTCGCCGCCGCAAAGGACGTTCAGCGCGTCGGCAAATCCGCCGAGCGCCACTCGCTGTACCCCCAGGGGGGCGCTGCGCTTGCTTACGATCTTGCCATGACCGCCGAGCGCGTACGCGCGCGCAGAGCTCGTGCCCCAATCGATGGCGATCAAGCGGACATCATCCACGGCGGATGAAAAGGTGAATGCGACGGGAGGTGGGTCGGTATCGGCGCGCCGTCCCGCGGGCTACGCGCGAGGCGCCGCTACCAGCGTGCGGCGGCGTCTTGGTCGCTGGCGCGCGCCTCGATCCATCGCTCGCCTTCGGGCGTCTCTTCTTTTTTCCAGAATGGCGCGCGGGTCTTGAGGTAATCCATGATGAACTGGCACGCGGCGAACGACTCTCCGCGGTGTGCGCTGCTGACGGCGACAAGCACGATCTGATCGCCGGGCTTGAGCGGCCCGACGCGGTGAATGACGAGGGCGTCGTAGATGTCCCAGCGCTGCTTCGCGTCATCGACAATTTGCGCCAGCGCTTTCTCGGTCATCCCCGGGTAGTGCTCCAGCGTAAGCGTGCTTACCTGCGACGCGTCGTTGAGGTCGCGCACCACGCCGATAAACGTCGCGACTGCGCCTACGCGCTTGTTCCCGGCCCGCAAGGCGGCGAGCTCGGACGACACGTCGAAATCAGGTTCCTGAATCCGGACGGACATCGAGCGTCAGCCTCCGGTTACCGGCGGAAACAAGGCCACCTCGTCGCCGTTCCCGATCGGCGTCGTAGCCTGCGCGACGTCGTGGTTCACCGCGACCCGGACGGCGCGCCCGGACGCGAGCTCGTGGGCCCAGACGCCGCCGCGTGTCCGCAGCCACGTCAGCAGAGCGGCCACGGTCCCGATGTCGCTGGGCAAATCGACCTGTTCCGCCGACTTGCCGAACGCATCTCGAAGGCGAGCGAGGTAAATGATGCGGACCATGAGCGAGTAAAGGCGAGAGAAGTTGCGTCGATTCTATCGCATCGACGAAAAACGCCAGCGGGATCAGGACAACTGCGCGCCGGTGTCGAATCCCGGAACGGCGGATCAGGAAGCGATCAGAACTTGAACTGAACGCCCAAGGTGACGTGATCGGAGTCGGGCAGCAATCCGGCGCCGACGGCGTCTGCACCGAAGCGATTAAAGCGTGCGTATTCTACGCGCAGGCCCAACGCCTGGGTCAGATCGTAGCGCAGACCCACGCCATAGCTGACACCGTCGCGCTGCCGCCGGGTGTCTCCGGCGACCAGTGTCACCGGTGCGAATAACGCACGGGTTTCGGTTTGCGCATAACCCAGGCGCCCATATAGCGAAAGGCTGTGTACGAATTCCCAGCTCGTATACACGTCTGCGTTCCAGGTTCGACTCGGATCCGACAGGCCCAGCCCGACGCTGCTGACCCCGATCAATCCGGGACGCAAGGCGTACTTGTCGCTCGCGTTAAACGCCGCCTCGACCGAAATGTCGCTCGACCAGCGATAACCGCCAAACACCAGCGCACGCTGGGTGGCGTCCTCCGCCGCGGGTACGGCAAAGCGATTCCAGGCGAGGGGCAGCTTGCCGAACGTAAGTCCCATCGCGTCGGCGCCGGCATCGCGAACGGCCACGCCGCCATAAAAGCCGTCCTGGGCGGAAGCACCGCCGCCAGCCGCCATAACCAGCGCCAGCAGAATCGTCCGAAGTGTCTGTTTTTTCATTGTTTCAGCAAAAGCCCGGTGGGTAATTACCCACCGGTCATACCCGATCGATGCACAGCAATCTCCACAATTTCACCTTACGCCCGGGTATTTCCGAAGTCAATTCGCCGACGATCTGATCCGACGACCGGCGCGCCGGGGTGTTGCAAGGACGCCCGCGGCCCAGGTTGGACCGGTATCGAGCCCAGATTGGAGGCGATCCAGACTGTATGAGTTCCTGCCGTTGCGGCGAAGCAAGCCTGCGGCGACTAGTGTTTACGGAAAGCCACGCGAATCGGCGTGGGCGAGGATGAACGCGGCGATCGACGCGATATCGCCCAGATCGAACACGGGTAGCGTCGTAGTAAGCGGCCCGTCAGTGGCCACGGCGACGATATTCTTGTCGCGGGGATGCAGCATCGATTTGCCGACACTGGCGCGGTAGACCTCGAGCTTCGGGATCGCGGCACTTTTGAAGCCTTCGACCAGCACCAGATCGCACGGCGAGAGCTGCGCCAGCGCGGCATGGAGCGTAAGCTCAGGGGCGCCGCGCAGCTCGTGCATCAGCGCCCAGCGCACGGCAGATGTGACCAATACCTCCTGGCAGCCTGCTTCGCGGTGACGATGCGAATCCTTGCCCGCCTGGTCGATATCGAATTCATGGTGCGCGTGTTTTACCAGCGAGACCACCAGGCCTTTGGCGCGCAACTGAGGTATGAGGCGCTCGACGAGCGTCGTCTTGCCGCTGCCCGACCAACCCGCGAATCCGAAAACCTGCATCACACCCACCGTCTGCGCCGCAGCGCCGTGTCGTGCACTGGCGTCTTCGTTCCTCGCCCCGGATCGCTACGGCGCGCTGCTGCCGATGACCGCGTTGATGAACTCGCCCTTGGCGTGGGTGTAGCCAGTAGGATCGCTGGTTCCGGATTCGAGAATTGCGCGCTTTTTCGCCTGATACGCATCGCGCAATTTTCCATCAATGCGCAGAACATCGCGGAACCGATAAAGCGCTTTTGCCTCCGCCGAGTCCGCGGCGACGATATGCACATGCAGCCGGTAAATTCGTCCCTCGTACTCGATCGCGCCGACGCGCATCGGGCGATCTTCCGGGAACTCGTGTCCCGCGCGCTGATGCTGAAAGCCGAGGCCATCGACCGCCCGGCGCGTATCCTCCAACCTTCCGCGAGGATACAGCGTCACGAGGTCTACGATCCCCTTGCCAGCGCAGCCGGGTATCGCGGTACTGCCAATATGTTCTGCCTTCGCCCACGGTGCCGCGGCCTCGATCAACTCGACAACGCGCTGGGCCACCGCCGGTGTCGCAGGATCGTATTCCACATAAGCCGGCGACAGAATCGCATACGACAGTATCTGCAACATCGCGCTTTCCCGAGCTGTTCCGCCAAGGATTGTACAATGCCATGGTTACGCCGCGAATCGCGGATTGACCAAACGTCCTCAACTCGCGCCAGATCCAAGGTCGCGCCATGACGGCATCATCGATCAGCGTTCAATCTGTTACCGAAACAATTGCCGAGGCGATCGAAAACGTCGTCTCCAGCGTGCCGGCAAGCCGCGAGCGCGCCGTGCAGGATCCCGCCTCCGCGGCGCGCAAACTGGCGCGCAAGGCTGCGCGCCACGCCGCGGCATTGTCGGGCACGCTCGCGTTGCCGCCCGGCGTCCTGGGCATGTTGACCGTGATTCCGGACCTGATCGCGATCTGGCGCATCCAGGCGCAGATGGTGGCCGATATCGCAGGCATGTACGGACGAGAGATGCAGCTCACGCGCACTCACATGGTGTATTGCCTTTTTCGCCATGCGGCCACGCAACTGGCGCGCGACGTGGTCGTGCGCACCGGAGAGCGGCTGGTGATTCGTCAGCTTTCAGGCGGTGCCATGCGCAGCGTCCTGGCCACCGTCGGCGTCAATGTCACGCAGCGTGTCGCCGGCACGGCGGCCAGTCGCTGGGTGCCCCTTGTCGGCGCAGCCGCGGTTGCAGGCTATGCTTATTTCGATACCATGCAAGTAGCGAAAACGGCGATGAACCTGCTCGAGACGCCGATGCTTGCCGCTCCGGCGTAAGTCGCGCTCATTCGCCGTGCCATCAAGCTATCCATCAGTTTGCGGGCCGGCATGGATTGAATGGATTCGGTCAAATGACAACAGCATCGCACTCGGCGGCGGCGGCGGGGTAGCGTACCGGTAGCGCTTGAGGGGAGGCTAGCGGCCCAGAATCCGCCCCAAGGCTTTTCCGATCGACTCGGGCGGCCTCGAGGGGGAAGACGGGCTTGGCTGCGCCGACGGATTGGGTATGGCGCCGCCCTGCCCCAACGCTGTCCGACAAGGACCCGGTCCCGCGCGGGTTGTGGCGGAGAGCAACGATTCCGCGACGATGGACAAGCCTCCCGAATAGATCGCCGCACCAACTTTGGCAGCCGCGGCGGCGGATTCCACCGCATCGACGTGGACAGAAGGCGATCGTAACGGTCCCTGAAAACGAACCAGGCTGGAGACTTGCGGTACGTCGATCGGAATGCCTTGGCGAATCTGGGGTTTGATCGCGAGGTCCAGCGTTTCGTCCCGAAAATTCACCGTGCCGCTGGCCGACGCCCCGAATTTTTTGGTCTCCAGCGCGATACTGCGATCGATCTGTGCGATGCCGTCTTTCAGCGGCAACCGGCCGACCGCGCATTCCAGCTCGGTCGATGGGTCGACCCTGTGATACGGGTTTACCGCATCGGCCAGGCGGTTGAGCGGCGATTCAAGATCCAACCTGGTGTGGACGAGCGTCGCCGGGCCGACAACTACCGTCGCGTTGCCGTTCATAGCATAGACCCACTGGCGCGGCGACTCGCCATGCGCGGCAATGTCGAGTGTCACCTCGGTCTTGCCGCCACGGACTTCGCGCTTGACGCCGAATATCGCGAGCATCGCCCCAGCATCGAGGGCCTTGGCTTCGAGATGGAGCGTTAGTGCCGGATCGTGCACCTTCGCGGCGTCGATCGAGAGCCGTCCCCGCGCGCTGCCGCCGAACCCCGACGCTTGCAGCACCGGTGCGTCGAGCTTCCCGTTGCGCAAGGCAAATTGGACGCGAACATTTTCGAGCCGCCAGCCGGCCGGCAGCAACAGCGTGTCGATGCTCACGTCGCCGTCGGCGTCTGACGCTTGCAGCGCTCCGAAGTCAAGCGCCTCATCGTTGAACACGAACTTTTCATGTGCCACCGCGCCTTTGGCACCTGCGAGCTTCCGCGCGAGCGGCAAGTCGGTCCATGCAAATGTCGTGGCCGCAAGCTTGAACGTCAGCTTCGAACGCGGCTTACCCGGCGTCAGCGCGAGCTTGCCTTTGATCGTGTCATGGTCGGCGCCGATCTGGAGCTCGTCGAAATTAACCGTGCGCTCCTCGACCCGCACATTGGTTGTGACCGATGCCGACTGGCCGTTGACCTGGCCTTTGAGGCTGACCGGGTAGGGCCAGTGTCGCTGGGCCAACGCCTGCAGCGGCCCCAGGTCGCCTTCCATCGCGACCGCGATGTCGCCGATCGTGCCGCGAAAGCGCGCGCTGACCGGAGATTCCGCATCGCGCGCATGAAGCGAAAGCGCATCGATGGCAATATTGGTGGTCTTGCCCGATTCGCCGTCGTGAAAGCTCAGCGCGCCATGGTCGACAGCGAGATCGCCAATGGTGAATGCGTTAAAGCTCCCGGCAGACGAGGGGGCCGCGCCCCCGCTCCCGGCGCTGGAGAATTCCCAGTTGCCCTTCCCTCCGGCATCCGTTTCCAGAGCGATAACCGGATCGATGAGCTTGAATCGGACGATCTCGAAGCGGCGCTGAAGAAGCGGCAGCAGCTTGACTTGGGCCTCGACCCGCTTGGCAGTCAGCATCTGCGCTGACTTGCCCCATTCAGCGTTGCTTAAGCTCACATCATCGATGAGCAGCTCAGGTTCCAGGGAAAGCTTGAAGTCGATGCCGCCGCGTATGACCAGATCCCGTCCGGTGGCATCCTTGACGCTCTTTTGAATTGGCGCGATGAAATCGTTGACGTCGATGGTCCGGACCGCGATCGCGACCGCGATGATCAGCACAACGAGCACGCCGCCGATGGCGGCGAGGATTCGCCAGAACAGGCGCATCTTCTGATTGTAGCGCTGTGAGCAGCGAGCAAGGTCCCGTTCGCGAAGCGAATGGGGTGCGAGCGACCGCGAATCAGCGCTGACCAACGACACGCGGCACTTCAACGCCCTTATACCGCGCAAGGAGGTGGTCCTCGCGTGGGCGGACAGTTACGACCGTCGCCGGATCCCGACAGTTTCGCGCGACGAGGCTCCGTCAGCGCAAAGAGGCGTTGAATTTCTCCAGCGCCGCGGCGCCCGGAATCAGTTCCTTCTCACGCAGTTCGTTCAACGGCGTGTCGACCGTGTTCAGCGATGCATGCATGTCGCCTGCATCGTTGTTCAGGTACAGGAGTCCGGTGACCACCTCGCCCACAGCATGGCGCTGCTGAAGGTAGTTCATCGCTCCGATCCGATCGCCCGCGTCGAAGTCATCGTGCAGCTTGCGCAAACGCAGCACCGAGCCGTCATGCTGCATGACTTCGCGCACGCTGCCAGGAGCGTAGTCGGCGGTTATTTCAGCCCGCTGCGGCATGAAGTCAAGCCGGTTGACCGCCTCATTGTGCTCGCGCACGAAATCGTAGCTCTTGGTCGATCCGGGATGGTTGTTGAACGCAACGCAAGGGCTGATGACATCGATGAACGCCGCGCCACGATGACTTACCGCGGCCTTGATCAGCGGCACGAGCTGTGTCTTGTCGCCGGAGAAGCTTCTCGCTACCAGCGTCGCCCCGAGCTGCAGGGCGAGCATCACCATGTCGATTGGCTCGTCGTTGTTGATCGCCCCGCGCTTGGCCTTGGACCCTTTGTCGGCCGTCGCCGAGAACTGGCCTTTGGTCAGGCCGTAAACGCCGTTGTTCTCGACGATGTAGACCATGTTGACGCCGCGTCGCATCGAATGCGCGAACTGCCCAAGGCCGATCGATGCCGAGTCACCGTCACCCGAAACGCCCAGATAGATCAGATCGCGATTGGCGAGATTGGCGCCTGTGAGCACCGACGGCATGCGTCCGTGCACGCTGTTGAAACCGTGCGAGTTGCCCAGAAAATACGTCGGCGTCTTGGACGAGCAGCCGATACCGGAAAGCTTCGCCACGCGATGCGGCGCGATGTCGAGCTCGAAGAAGGCCTGGATGATCGCGCTCGAGATCGAATCGTGCCCGCAGCCCGCGCACAAGGTCGAAACGGTTCCCTCGTAGTCGCGATGCGTGAACCCGAGCTTGTTCTTCGGAAGCTCGGGATGGTGCAGCTTGGGCTTGGCGAGATAGGTCATAGCGCGCTCACGGCGCCACCTTGCGCAACGGAGTCACGTTGAACATCGCCAGCTTGTCGCCGATTTCGCCGAGAATGAAGCGGGCGGTGATCGGCGTGCCGTCGTAGTGCAACACCGGCATCAGCTTGCCCGGGTCCACCACCAGCTCGTTGACCAAGAGCGAGCGCAGCTGCGCGTCGCGGTTTTGCTCGATGACGAACACCTGCTCGTGCGCCGCGATGAAATCCGCCACGGCGTCGTGAAACGGAAACGCCCGCACACGAAGCGTGTCGACGTGGATCCCCTGCGTGGCAAGCGTCGCCAGCGTCTCGTCCATCGCCGGACCCGTGGACCCGTAATAGATGGCGCCGAAACGCGTTGTCTGACCTGCGCTTCGCACAACGGGTGCCGGCACATATTGCTTCGCCGTCTCGAACTTGCGCAGCAGCCGCTGCATGTTGTCGACATAGGTCGCGCCGTCCTCGCTATAGCGCGCGTACCGATCCTTGGTCGTGCCACGGGTGAAATACGATCCGCGCTTCGGGTGCGTTCCTGGACGGGTCCGGTAGGGAATGCCGTCGCCGTCCACGTCGAGGTAGCGGCCGAAATCTTGCCCCGCCTCCAGCATCTCGTAGGTCATCACCTTGCCGCGATCGTGCGAACGCTTGTCGTTCCAGGACAGCGGCTCGCACAGCCAATCCTGCATGCCGATGTCGAGATCGAGCATGACGAAGATCGGCGTCTGCAAGCGGTCGGCGAGGTCGAAAGACAGTGCGGCGAAGTCGAACGCCTCCTTCGGGTCCTCCGGAAACAGCAGCACGTGCTTGCAGTCCCCGTGCGATGCGTATGCGCACGAGAGGATGTCCGACTGCTGGGTGCGCGTCGGCATTCCGGTCGACGGCCCGCCTCGCTGAACGTCGAACAGCACCGCCGGAACCTCCGCGAAATAGGCTAGGCCGATGAACTCCTGCATCAACGAGATCCCCGGCCCCGACGTGCACGTAAACGAACGCGCACCATTCCACGCCGCGCCGATCACGATCCCGATCGACGCGAGCTCGTCCTCCGCCTGGATGATCGCGTAGCGGGATTTGCCGGTCGCGGCGTCGGTGCGAAACTTGCGGCAATGGCGCGTGAAGGCTTCGGCCAGTGACGACGACGGCGTAATCGGGTACCACGCCGCAACGGTCGCGCCGCCATAGACACACCCGAGCGCGGCCGCGCTATTGCCCTCGATGAAGATCCGCTCGCCGACGGCGTTGGCACGCTTGACCCGGATGCCCAGCGGATAGTCGAGATTGTTCTGGGCGTAGACGCGTCCCATATGCATCGCATGCACGTTCGGCTTGAGCAGCGCTTCCTTGCCCTTGTACTGCTCGCCGATCAGCTCCGCGATTTCTTCCGGATCGACATCGAGCAACGCGGAAAGCGCGCCGACGTAGATGATGTTCTTGAACAACTGCCGCTGGCGCGAGTCGGTGTACTCGCGGTTGCAGATTTCCGTCAGCGGAACGCCGACGACGGTGATGTCGTCGCGGAACTTCGACGCCGGCAGTGGCTTGGTCGAATCGTAGAACAGATATCCGCCGGGCTCGATCTCCTTCAGGTCCTGATCCCAGGTCTGAGGGTTCATCGCCACCATGAGGTCGACGCCGCCGCGGCGGCCGCGCCAGCCCGCTTCGCTGATCCGCACCTCGAACCACGTGGGCAGCCCCTGGATATTCGACGGAAAGATGTTTCGCGGCGCCACGGGAACGCCCATGCGCAGAATGGCTTTGGCGAAGAGCAGGTTCGCCGACGCCGAGCCCGAGCCATTGACGTTCGCAAACTTGACGACAAAGTCGTTGACGCGCTGGATCGGTGTGAAAGCGGGCTTCATTCGGCCGCGTCTCCGAGCGGAATGGCGCGTCTCGGGCGCGCGACCGGACCCGCGTGGCATCGATGGTCGGCATGCCTTAAGTCGAGGTAGAACTTCTGCATGTCCCATGCTCCCGTCGGGCAACGCTCGGCGCAAAGACCGCAGTGCAGGCACACATCCTCGTCCTTGGCCATGATGCGGCCGGTCTTGAGCCCGTTCGCGATGTACAGATCCTGCGTCAGATTGCGCGATGGCGCGTTCAATCGCGCCCTGAGCTCGGTCTCGTCGCCGTCCGCGGTGAACGTGATGCAATCCATCGGACAGATATCTACGCAGGCGTCGCATTCGATGCAGAGCTTCGATGTGAACACCGTCTGCACGTCGCAATTGAGGCAGCGCTGCGCTTCCGCGAACGCCTGCGCCGCGTCGAAGCCGAGCTCGACCTCGACCTTGATGTTCTTGAGCGCGATCGAGACATCCTTGAGCGGCACCTTGTAGCGCTGATCGTTGGAGACGTCGTTGTCGTAGCTCCATTCGTGGATGCCCATCTTTTGCGACATCAGGTTCACCAGCGGCGGAGGCCTCTTGAACAGGTCCTGGCCCTGGCAGAAATTGTCGATGGAAATGGCGGCATCGTGGCCGTGCGCGACCGCCCAGATGATGTTCTTGGGCCCGAACGCGGCGTCGCCGCCGAAAAACACCTTCGGCTGCGTCGACTGCAGCGTGATCTTGTCGACGATGGGAAGCCCGGACTTGTCGAACTCGACGCCTGCATCGCGCTCGATCCACGGAAAGGCATTCTCCTGTCCCACCGCGATAAGCACGTCGTCGCAAGCGAAATGAATTTCAGGCTCCCCGGTCGGTACCAGCCGGCGCCGGCCTTGCTCATCCGCGGTCGCGGCAACTTTCTCGAACATGATGCCGGTAAGACGACCGTGCTCGTGCGTGAACGACTTGGGCACGTGGTAGTTGATGATCGGAATGCCTTCGTGCATGGCATCCTCTTTTTCCCACGGCGAGGCTTTCATCTCGTCGAAGCCCGAGCGCACGATCACCTTGACCTCGTCTCCGCCCAGACGGCGCGAGCTGCGGCAGCAGTCCATGGCGGTATTGCCGCCGCCAAGAACGATCACCCGCTTCCCGATCTTGTCGACGTGACCGAAGGACACGCTCGACAGCCAGTCGATGCCGATATGAATATTCTTTGCCGCTTCCTTGCGGCCGGGCAGGTCGAGATCGCGCCCGCGCGGCGCGCCGCTGCCCACCATCACCGCGTCGTAGCCCTCGCCCAACAATCCGGCAAGACTGTCGACCCGCGTGCCGCCGCGGAACTCGATGCCCATGTCGAGGATATAGCCCACCTCCTCGTCGATCACCGTTTCCGGCAGGCGAAACTTGGGGATCTGGCTGCGGATCATCCCGCCCGCCTGCGCGTCGCCATCGAAAATCGTGCATTGGTATCCGAGCGGCGCGAGATCGCGCGCGGCAGTGAGCGAGGCAGGCCCCGCACCGACGAATGCGATGCGCTTGCCGTTCTTTCGCGTGGCCCGCTTCGGCAGGCGGTGGCGGATGTCGTTCTTTTTATCGGCCGCGACGCGCTTCAGCCGGCAGATCGCCACCGGCTCGGGCCTGACGCCGTCTTCGCCTTCCTCCACGCGACCGCGGCGACACGCGGGCTCGCAAGGACGGTCGCAGGTGCGGCCAAGGATTCCGGGAAACACATTGGACTGCCAGTTGATCATGTAGGCGTCGCTGTAACGCCCGGCGGCGATCAACCGAATGTATTCGGGAACAGGAGTGTGGGCCGGACACGCCCACTGGCAATCGACGACCTTGTGAAAGTAATCCGGTGTCGCGATATCCGTCGGCTTCAAACCTTTTCCTCCATTACGGGGGCGACCCGGCGTCTCGCGTTCATTCGCCGATCTGGCCTATCGAAGCCTGGCTCTTGCGCGTGTCGGAACTCCCGCTAAGTGCCGCGAGTTTACGCCTCCCGACCGCTGGTGAAAAGGTCTTTGCTTTCAATTGCTCGCAGCATGGTTATTGAAGTGCCGCCTAAACAAGCCAGCGGCGGCCGAACACGCCGTCGGATGAGCCGCTACGGGTGGTCGGCGATTCGAGGGTCCGACCGCGCTTCAAGTTCCCGGGAAGCCATGCGCCACAGGGAAAAAGAACTCCTTCCAGGTTGCCGGCTTGGTCTTGATCAGCCCGGTCTTGAACATGAAATTGGCGAACACCATGGTCGCGTTGGGAGTTGTCGAGTACACAACGTTCGGCGCCTTGATCATGCTGACAATCTCGTCGACCGAGTATTTCTCCTTAGTCGCGTCGAGATAGATTTTCGCGGCGCCCGCCGGATCGCGAGCGATGAGTTGGTCGGCCTCTTCCAGCGCGGCAACGAACGCGGCAATGGTTTTCGGGTTGGCGTCGTAGAACTTGCGCGTGCCGAAGACCACTGCATTGCTCGCCGGCCCGCCGAACACGTCGCTCGAATCCAGAACCAGATGCACGCCGGGCGCCTTCAACTCGCTGTACTGATACGGCGGCGCCGAGAAATGGCTGTTGACTTCACTGCTGCCGTTGATCACCGCGATCATCGCGTCCGGATGTCCGAGCTGAATGGTCACCGGATCGAGCTTGTCGCGCGAGGCTTCGCCGTACATTTTTTCCATGGCCATTTTGAGCACCATGGCCTGACTCGACACCTTGATCGTGGGCACCGCAATCTTGTCCTTGTCGGTGAAATCCTTGAGCGTCTTGACCGCGGGAGCGCGGGTCACCAGCAACATCGGCAAGCCTCCGACGCTGGTCACGCCGTTCACTTGACCCTTCGTGCGCTCCCACAGCAGCAGCAAATTCGAAACGCCGCTGGTGACCAGATCGACGCTGCCCGACAATAGCGCATCGGTCGCGGCGCCGCCGCTGTTGAACGTGATCCATGACGTCTTGAGCTCCGGGAGCCCCGCCGCGTGGGCCTGCTTTTCGACCAGCTTGTTCTGCTCCATAACCACCAGCGGGAGATAGATGATGCTGGGCTGTTTGGTGATACGCAGCTCGGAGACTTCTGCCCACGCGGAGCCGGCCGCCGCCAGGCCAAGAAGCGCAGCGATTGCGAGCGACGAGCTCCGCGAAAGCGTTGTGTCCAGCTTGATTTCCGGCGTTGCCACCTGGATGCCCTCCTTGAATTTCAGTGATGTTTTCTGCGTCCGATGTCGCGTGCCGGATCATTCCCTGCTCCGGCTTTGCCTCCATTCACGATAGCGCGCCAAAGTATCCGCGTTTGGAGGATAGGTGCCCGGCAAGGCGCGTCCTCCGGCGATCTCGCCCAGCACGAATTCCTCGAGCGCTTCCTGCTCGTGCGCGTCGCGGGCAATCTCTTCGGCCAGGTGCGCCGGTATCACGACCACGCCCTCGCCGTCACCGACCAGCACGTCGCCGGGAAACACCGCCACGCCGCCGCACGCGATCGGCAGATTGATATCGACCGCGTGGTGGCAGACGAGATTGAGCGGCGCGCTGCCGCCGGCGCCATACACCGGAAAGTCCATCATCCCGATGGCCTCGCTGTCGCGCAAACATCCGTCGGTCACGATCCCCGCAGCGCCGCGCACTTTGAGCCTGGTCAGCAGGATGTTTCCGCCCGACGCCGCGCGCGTTTCGCGTCTGCAGTCCATCACCAGTACCTGCCCGGGAGGCACCGTCTCGACCGCTTTTCGCTGGGGATGCTCGGGATTGTCGAAAACGCCGATGAGGTCGAGATCCTCTCGCGCGGGGATGTAACGCAAGGTGAACGCTTCGCCGACCATGTTTTCTTTCGCCGCACTCATGCGGCGAATACCCTGGATGAAGACATTGCGCAGACCGTGTTTGAACAACTGGGTGGTGAGCGTGGCGGTGCCCGCGCCCTTGAGATGCTGAAGCGTTTCGGTAGAGACCATGTTGGAGCGACCGTGGCGTTTATGTCGGACGGAGGACTACTGCATTGCTGGGGCCGTCATGATAACGTGAACCGGTAACGCGCTGCGCGACCGAATAACGCGTGGGCAGCCGCGCGAAGGTGCGCGCGGGCAGCGCGCTGGAACCGGCTTCGGATTAGAATGTCGGAGCAAGGCCGGGATGAAAACCAGCCATCCGTAATAACAACGATCACACCCAGTATGGATACCTCCCCCCCGTCGACGACGCGACTGACCGACTTCAGTCACGGCGGCGGTTGCGGCTGCAAGATATCGCCCTCGGTGCTGCGCGACATCATCGCCAGATCGTCGCCGGGGATCGTTCCGCGAGATCTGCTGGTCGGTATCGAGACAGCCGACGACGCTGCGGTCTACCGCGTCAACGACCACCAGGCGATCGTCGCGACCACGGATTTTTTCATGCCCATCGTCGATGAGCCATTCGACTTCGGAGCTATCGCGGCGGCCAACGCGCTGTCCGACGTGTACGCCATGGGCGGCACCCCCTTGTTCGCATTGGCGGTAGTCGGCATGCCTGTCGACCGTCTGCCGGTCGATACCATCCGCCGCATTCTCGATGGCGGTGAGTCCTTGTGCGCCAAAGCCGGCGTTCCGGTCGCGGGCGGTCACACCATCGATTCGGTTGAACCCATTTACGGCCTGGTCGCCATCGGTCTCGTCGATCCCGAGCACGTCAAACGCAATCGAGGCGCACTTGCCGGCGACGCGTTGATTCTCGGCAAACCGCTTGGCATCGGCATATACAGCGCGGCGCTCAAAAAGCGGCAGCTGCCTGCGGGTCGGTACGAAACGATGCTCGCCACCGCGACCCAGCTCAACACTCCGGGCGTGGCGCTCGGCCCCATGAAAGAGGTGCACGCCCTGACCGACGTCACCGGCTTCGGTCTCCTCGGACATTTGTTGGAGATCTGCCGCGCTTCCGCCGTCGCTGCCACGATCGCCTTCGAACGCGTGCCGCTATTGCCCGATGCGGCCGCGCTGGCCGGCCTCGGCTTCGTCACCGGCGCGTCGGGCCGCAACTGGTCAAGTTATGGCGACGAGGTCGTCGGCAACCTTGACGCCACGGAGCGTGCGCTGCTCACCGATCCGCAGACCTCGGGCGGACTCCTGGTCGCGTGTTCGCCCGACGCGGTCGACGACGTGTTGCGCGCGTTCCGAACCGATGGCTTCGATCGCGCGACGGTGATCGGCACGATAGTCGCCGGACCGCCGCGTGTCGTCGTCGACGCCGGACGCGCGACGCCCATCGCCGCGCACAGCCAAGGGTCCGCCCCATGAACGATCGCTTGCCATTGCAGCAGGCGCATCGCGGTCGCTCGGCGACGCAATTGCCCGAGCCGATGACGCCGATGTCCTCGAATTATCGGATGGTGCGCACCGCGACCGAACAGCTTGCGGTCCAGCTGTCAGCGGAGGATTGCGCGATTCAGTCCATGCCCGATGCCAGTCCGGTCAAGTGGCATCTCGCGCATACGAGCTGGTTCTTCGAAACGTTCGTTCTCGCCCCGCATCTGCCCGGGTACCGGCCGTTTCATCCATCGTTTCGCGTGCTGTTCAATTCCTACTACAACGGTATCGGCGAGAAGCATCCGCGCCCACGGCGCGGACTGCTGTCGCGGCCATCGCTTGACGAGGTCCGCGCCTACCGTGCGCACATCGATGCGGCG
>Ga0210402_10001086_pt1 | contig 28758 bp, 30 predicted proteins | sample IncBWC7MmetaG_FD_161055 | JGI IMG/M metagenome (GOLD analysis project Ga0210402, IMG submission 161055) | Forest soil microbial communities from Barre Woods Harvard Forest LTER site, Petersham, Massachusetts, United States - Inc-BW-C-7-M | ecosystem: Environmental > Terrestrial > Soil >...
CGTGTGCCAGTCGAAGCTCGGATCCTGGTGAATCCAATACCGGAAGTGATCGGTTGCGATACTGAAGGGGGTCGTACCCGCCAAGCCGGCTAGCGACGCACCGCGCTCGAGATCGTACCAGACACGGTTGCCCTGCGCGTCCCTCGGACCATCCCAGATCTGGTTCACCGCTGAAACTTCCCTCGGATTGAGGCAGTTCGGATCGGACGAGGACCCACCGTATGCGCTGCAGAGGAATGACTTCGCGCTGTAGGTGCACGCGCGCGGATCTTGGATGATACCGTCGCCCGGGATTGCGTCCTGAGCATCGCAGGCCAAGATCGCCGCGTTGGTAACCGCATTGAGTTTGGCTGCCGAGATCGGCCCGCCAAGCCACTGGTTCATCACTACTTGCGGCCAGAGCTCGGCCGTGATGAAGCGATCCCAGTTGAAGGCGTTCGCGCCGGCAAGAATGCCGTCAAAGTCCCGCGGGAAGTGTTGCGCCTGTTCATGGCCCTGGCGACCGCCGGTCGAGCAGCCCATCCAATACTTGCGGGTGGGCGCCGTGCCGTAGTAGGTCTGCGCAAGCTGCACCCCCCAGACGTGCTGCTCATGGACTCCATCCGAGGCAAAATCCTCGATGAGTCCGTTATTGAGCGTACCGTCCGGATTGAGCGCGAAACTCCCGCTCCCACCCGTATGCCCGGTATCGGTCGATGTTCCGACGTAGCCAAGATTAGTGGAGGAGGTGACGCCCCCGACCGCGCCGGCGTAGCCGCCGCCGCCAAGGTCGCGGTTCTTGCCGTTCCATGGCACTGCACCTGTCGTGATATCGACGCTGTTTGGCGGCAGTCCGACGCGAATGGTGAGGCGCTGGCTTTGACCGGGCAGGTATCCCGCTGACGGACCCGATTCACCCGAAAATACGAAATCCACTCTACAGTAAGCAGTGGCTCCCCCGCCCGCGGGCTGTAGAGCTGCCGTGGCACCGCTTACCTGCGGATTTCCCGCCAAGCCATAAGCGGGATTGGTTGCAAGGTCCGCGCACGTAGGCAGCGCGATCGCTGCCTCAGGCGCGGCCACAAAGATTGCGCCGACAGCTGCGCAAAACGCTAAGCTGCGATATTTCATAGCTTACTCCTCCTACCAAGACGCTTTAGACTTCTAAACTGCAGCCTGCGAAGCTGTAGCGAAGCTTGCCGTTCCAGCCGGGGCGGACTACGTGGCGAGAGTAGTCCATCCGCCATGCTGTCCGGACAGGCCGGGCGCGTTCAACCAGACACGCACTCCGCCCGCAAGTGGCGCTCCAACACACGGTCGCTGCGACGTAACGAGGACGAAGCGGGGCTTCGCTATTCGAAATTCGCGCACAACTCCTCGTGGACATCTTCCAGGCACCCGGCATTTCTGCAGTTTGGTGCCTGTTCGCATGCACCTTAGTGCATATTTTTTTCTGTGTCAACCCGAGGGGCACTGGCCCGCGACAAGGGCTTTACCCGCCAACAATAAGAACATCATGGGAAGTGGATCCTGCCCGGAAGGGCGGGCGGGTCCACGGGCGCGTGGCCGCGGAGCGAAGACCCCGTTAGTGACTGATTACTTCACGGGCCGCCGGGACATAGTGCGGCAAGACTTTGGACCGCAGGTCAAGATATGCCTCTGCTAGAACTCGACCGCTCGTATTAAACGAGACGTCGGCCTTCGCATAGAAATCGACGCGCCCTGCCAAGATGCGCCTGAGGTCCTCCATCGCCTCCTTGTTGCCAGCCATCGGGCGCATATCGCCCTGCGCGATAACTCGCTTCATATGGTCTTCTGGTGTTGCTTGGAGCCAGATCGTAAAGCAGTGCGTCAGAAGCAGACTTAACGTCGCGGGTTCTGAGACCAGCCCGCCAGGCGTCGCAATGACGGCATTCGTATGAGTCTTGATCACTTCGTCGAGCGCTCGCAATTCATAGCGACGATACCCGGCCGAGCCATAAAGCGAATAAATTTCGGTCACAGGACAACCGGCAAGCCGCTCGATGTTGCGGTTCAGTTCGACAAAAGGCACCCGCAAATCATCTGCAAGCATTCTCCCCAGCGTTGATTTGCCCGCGCCGCGCAGCCCAATGAGCGCGATCCGCCCGTGCCGCGACGGATCGAGCGAGCCTGCACCGAATAACTCAGCAAGCGTTTGTCGCGCTTGCTTAAGCCCTTGCTCGTCACGCCCCTTGAGCAGTTGTCGAATCAATAACCACTCCGGAGACGTTATGGTGTCCTCGCCCGCGAATTCGGCAATGGTGCAATTTAGGGCTTGGGCAAGCTGCCGGAGGACCAGGATCGACGCATTACCGACACCGGTTTCCAGGTTGGCCAGATGTCGTTCGGACACGCCCGCCTCCTTCGCCAACATCTTGCGCGTCATGCCGCGGCGCGCGCGCAATGTTCTGACGCGCTCGCCCAATACACTGAGGAATGGATCGCGAGTAGTGTCAAGAAGAGAGGCACTTTGATGCATTTCTATTGCCATTTTCGTCGTACATATGCACTATTATGCTTTACCTTCCGCGACGGATGCAGTAGTCTGCACCATTATAAGTGTATTGTGACCAAGCTGCATCTCGGTGGAAGTCGGGCGTCGGTGCATAACCTAGCTGTTGGGCGTCTACCGGCTAGAACCGTTCGCTAAGCGCTATGCGGGGCGTCGCAGGAAGTCGGCCAGGCGAAGTCGACCCCGCGCGCTGGAGCGGGATCGATCCGTACGAGCGTCAAAAACAAAGAAAAGATGATCGTGGAGGAGCTGCGAGAACTGGTGAACGAAATCACGCGACCTCTTGTGGGCCCCAACCTCGACACGAAGCTCGAGGCGTGGCTCAATGCAGAGTTGCCCCCGGCGAGTGCAATCTATCGCCCGCGCGTTTGTGCGGTTCTGCTGCCCGGCGGCGCGATCCAGTTTACCAAGCCTTGAGACGGCAACGCGCCGCTGGATCCGACATCCGTCCAATCGCGCGCCACCGCGGATCAGCCAATGGCAATGCATAGCGACGTGGACCACAGCGTTAGCCCGCCGCGCATCGCGATTCCGCGCGACTATAACGCTGCCGCCGATTTGATCGACCGCAATCTTCACGCCGGGCGCGCGGCAAAGGTCGCGTATCACGACGACCACGCGTCGCACACCTATGCTGAACTCGCCGAACGCGTCGACCGCGTTGCCAGTGCACTCGTTGCGTTGGGCGTGCAAATGGAGCAGCGAGTGCTGCTGTGCCTCCACGACACGATCGATTTCCCGGCCTGCTTCCTCGGCAGCATCAAGGCTGGCGTCGTTCCGATCGCGGCCAATACCTTACTCACGACCGCCGACTACGGATACATGCTGCATGATAGCCGCGCGCTCGTGCTCATCGTGTCCGAGTCGCTGCTACCGACGTTCACCCCGTTGCTGGAGACGTCGCCGTTCCTGAAGCATGTGATTGTCTCGGGTGCCGACGCGCAAGGGCATTTGTTGCTGTCGGCCCTGCTCGCGCAAGCAGAAGCTCGTTTCGAACCCGCGAAGACGACCTGCGACGACGCGTGCTTTTGGCTCTATTCATCGGGTTCGACGGGCGCACCGAAGGGCACCGTTCATGCCCATTCGAGCTTGATCCAGACCGCCGAGTTATACGCACGGCCGATCCTCGGCATCCGCGAGAATGATGTTGTCTTCTCTGCAGCAAAGCTTTTCTTCGCGTACGGCCTGGGTAACGCGCTGACTTTCCCTCTGGCTATTGGAGCTACCACCGTATTGATGGCGGAACGGCCGACACCTGCCGCAGTATTCGCGCGCCTCCGCAAATATCAACCGACGATTTTCTACGGAGTACCGACGCTTTTCGCGGCCATGCTTGCGAGCCCTGACCTGCCGCAACGCGCGGAGCTAGCTCTACGAATATGTGCGTCCGCCGGCGAAGCGCTGCCGCTCGATATCGGAAGACGCTGGACCGAGCGTTTCGGCGTCGATATCCTCGACGGGATAGGCTCGACCGAGATGCTGCATATCTTTCTGTCGAATCGCCCCGGAGACGTGCGCTATGGCACGACCGGCAAGCCCGTTCCCGGGTATGAAGTGCGGCTCATCGATGATGAAGGAGGCCCAGCCAAGCAGGGCGAGATCGGCGAGCTGCAAGTTGCCGGGCCGACCAGCGCCAAGTTTTACTGGAATAACAGAGAGCGCAGCAGGAACACCTTCCACGGGCCATGGACTAAGAGCGGCGACAAATACCGTCGCGACGAAGACGGCTACTATGTCTATGCCGGCCGCGCTGATGACATGCTCAAAGTCGGTGGCGTCTATGTTTCTCCGGCCGAGGTAGAGTCGGCTCTGATTACACATGACGCTGTATTGGAGGCCGCCGTCGTCGGTCACGCTGACGAGAGCGAGCTCATCAAGCCAAAAGCATTCGTCGTACTCAAGCGTGGTTACTCGGCAGACACCGAGCTCGCCGCACGCCTGAAGGACCACGTCAAGGCACGCCTCGCACCGTACAAGTATCCCCGCTGGATCGAATTTGTCGAGGAGCTGCCAAAGACGGCGACCGGCAAGATTCAACGTTTCAAGCTGCGAGCACGCGCCTGACGCCGCACGCAAAGCGTGTTGGTGACGGACGCTTCCGCCGCTGCTAACATTTGCCAAGAAACTATTGTTTGCACTGGGAGGAGTTTGTCATGACTAGTCGTCGCAAGTTCGTGCAGCAAGTGGCCGCACTGGGCACGCTCTCGGCCGCCAGCGCGATCGCGCCAACGCTTGCGCGCGCCCAAGCTGCAAAGCTCCGAGTTGGGCTGATGCTGCCGTATACGGGGACGTTTGCTGCGCTTGGCAACGCGATCACCAACGGCTTCAAACTGGCGATCGAAGAGAACGAAGGCAAGGTAGGAGGCAGGGACATCGAGTATTTCACGGTCGACGATGAATCAGAGCCCGCGAAGGCAACCGACAATGCCAACCGTCTGGTTCAGCGCGACAAGGTCGATGTGCTTGTCGGAACCGTTCACTCCGGCGTGGTCATGGCGATGGTCAAGGTCGCGCGTGACTCCCAGACGCTGCTAATCATTCCCAACGCGGGTGCCAACGCCGCGACCGGAAGCCAGTGCGCGCCGAACATATTTCGCACATCGTTCACCAACTGGCAGCCGGCCCATCCAATGGGCAAGGTGATGTACGACAAGGGCCATCGCAAGGTGGTCACGCTCACATGGAAGTACGGCGCGGGCGAAGAGTCGATCGAGAGCTTCAAGGAAGCCTTCACCAAGCTCGGTGGCTCCATCGCCAAGGAAATGTATCTCCCCTTCCCCAACGTCGAATTTCAGCCCTTCATCACCGAGATCGGATCGCTCAAGCCCGACGCGGTATTCGTGTTTTTTGCCGGCGGCGGCGCGGTGAAGTTCACCAAGGACTACGCGGCGGCGGGATTGAAAGACAAAATCCCGCTCTACGGCAGCGGCTTTCTCACCGACGGCACCCTCGAGGCCCAGGGCGCCTCGGCGCAAGGCTTGCTGACGACGCTGCACTACGGCGACGGAATCGAGAACGCGAAGAACAAGCAGTTTCGCTACGCCTACGGTAAGAAGTATGGCGTCCAGGCGGATGTCTACGCCGTGCAAGGATACGACGCGGGGTTGCTGCTCGGCGGCGGACTCGCCGCCGTCAAGGGCAGCTTCGGTGATAAAAAGGCTCTCTACGCCGCGCTGGAGAAAGTGAAGGTCGACAGCCCGCGTGGCGCGTGGACGATGTCGAGGGCGCACAATCCAATCCAGGACATCTATCTCAGGCGCGTCGAAGGCAATGCGAACCAGGTGATCGGCGTCGCCTGGAAGGCGCTCGAGGACCCGGCGCGCGGCTGCAAGATGGGAGCGTAGTCGCTTCGTTTCGCAAATCTCAATAAGCGGGGCCACAAGTCCTGCTTTGTCCTTGCCGCGGGATCGATTGCCGCCCGGCGGTCGCGAAAGCATCGCATGGAATGGTTGATCCAGATCCTCAATAGCGTGCAGTACGGCCTGCTCCTGTTTCTGGTCGCCAGCGGGCTCACGCTGATCTTCGGGATCATGGGCGTGATCAACCTCGCGCACGGAAGCTTCTACATGATCGGCGCCTACCTCGCGTTCTCGCTCACGCAATGGACCGGCAATCTGTGGACGGCATTGCCGCTTGGCATCATCCTCGCCGCGGTGCTGGGCCTGGTTCTGGAGCGGCTGCTGATCGAGCGTCTGTACCACCGCGATCATCTCCACCAGGTGCTGCTTACTTTCGGACTCATTCTGGTGTTCGAGGAGCTGCGCAGCATCATCGTCGGCGACGACGTCCACAGCGTCGTCATCCCTGCGATCCTCGGCGGCTCGCTGCCGCTCACCGAAAACCTCTCCTATCCGGTGTACCGGCTGTTCATCTCCGCGGTCTGTCTCGCGCTCGCCGCGGCGATGTATTTGACAATCCAGAAGACGAGGCTCGGCATGATGATCCGCGCCGGCGCGTCCAATCCCGAAATGGCGCAGTCGCTCGGGATCAACATCCGATGGATCCACGCGCTGGTCTTTGCCGCCGGCGTCGCGCTGGCGGCTTTCGCGGGCATGATCGCCGCCCCGGTCTCATCGGTGTTTCCCGGCATGGGAAATCAGGTGCTCATCGTCTGCTTCGTCGTGGTGGTCATCGGCGGCATCGGCTCGCTCAAAGGCGCGCTTGTGGCATCGCTCCTGATCGGCTTTGCCGACACCTTCGGCAAGGTGCTCGTCCCCGAGCTCGCCGGCGTCGCGGTCTACCTGCTGATGGCCATCGTGCTGCTGTTTCGTCCGGCCGGGCTGTTCGGACGCGGCTGACGATGCGGACGCGCACGCTCGTCTTGTCGCTGCTCGCCGGCGTCGCCGTGCTGGCGTTTTTTCCGGCGCTCGCCGAAAAATTCTACGTGCAGCTGGTGACCAAGATCATGATCCTGTCCATCTTCGCGCTGTCGCTCGATCTGCTGGTGGGCTACTCGGGGCTGGTGAGTCTTGGCCACGCGGCATACTTCGGCGTGGCCGCGTACACGCTCGCGTTGGCGGCTCCGGCGAGCGACCCGGCCAATTTCTGGCTCACCCTGCCGCTGTCGCTTGCCGCGAGCGCTTTCACCGCGCTCGTCATCGGGGCGTTGGTGGTGCGCACCTCGGGCGTGTATTTCATCATGGTCACGCTCGCCTTCGCGCAAATGGTCTATTACTTCTTTCACGACACCCGTGTCGCCGGCGGGTCGGACGGGATGTACATCGACACGCGGCCCAGCATCGGCATCGCGGCAGTCGATCTCGCCGACGACCTGCACTTTTACTATATGGTGCTCGCTCTGCTCGCCGGCGTTTTTGTCCTGCTGGCGCTGATCCTGCGCTCGCCATTCGGTCGCGCGCTGCAAGGCATCAAGGTCAACGAGCAGCGCATGCGGGCGCTGGGCTTCGCAACGCGGCGCTATAAGCTTGCCGCGTTCGTCCTGGCCGGTACGCTGGCGGGGCTCGCGGGATATCTCGCCGCCGCCAAGGAAGGCTACGTCAATCCGGAGCTCATGGCCTGGCACCAGTCCGGAGTGGTGCTGATGATGCTGATCCTGGGTGGGATGGGCACGCTCCTCGGTGCCGTGATCGGCACCTTTTCGTACGTTCTGCTGCAGGAATGGTTCTCGACGCTCACCAAGCATTGGCTGCTGTTGATGGGCGGCTTCATCATCGTCACGGTGCTGCTTTTTCCGCAGGGACTGGCCGGATTGCCGCGGACGCTCGCGGCGCGGTCGCGGTCCGGGCTCCGCGAAAAGAATGGCGATGCTTGAGCCGATTCTGGCAACCGCAAACCTGACCCGGCGCTTCGGCGGATTGACCGCCGTCGATGGCGTGGCGCTGGAGTTGGCCGACCACAGCATCCATGCCATCATCGGACCGAACGGCGCGGGCAAATCGACGCTGGTCAACCTGCTGTCGGGCGAGCTCAAGGCCTCCGCCGGCACCGTTCGCCTGCGCGGTGAAGACATCACCAACTGGACCCCCGATCGCATCGCGCGCCACGGCGTGGCCCGCACCTTTCAGCATTCGAATCTGTTCCCCAGCTTCAGCGCGTTCGAAAATTGCCGTCTCGCCGCGCAGTCGCGCGATTCCGGCCTGACTCACTGTATGACACGCTGCCTGAGCCCGGCCGAGTCGTACCGAGAATGGAGCGACGCAGCCGATCGAGCGCTCGCGATCGTCGGCCTGGCTGCGCGCGGCGGCCTGTCTGCCGGCGCCCTTTCGCACGGCGAGCGACGCGCTCTCGAGATCGCCATGTCGCTGGCAACCTCACCTTCCATCCTCCTTCTGGACGAGCCGCTCGCGGGCATGGGCGCCGAGGAGTCCGCGCGCATCGTCGGCCTCCTCAAGCAACTGTCAGCGGGACACGCCATCCTGCTGATCGAGCACGACATGGACGCCGTCTTTGCGCTGGCTGACTGCCTCACAGTGATGGTCAACGGCGCGGTCCTGGCCACCGGCGACCCGCAGGCCATTCGCGCGAATCCCGATGTACAGCGCGCCTACCTTGGCGCGGACTCGACACTCCTGCCAGTCTGACATGCTCGACGCACGCGGCCTGCATACCTTCTACGGCAGCAGCCACATCCTGCGTGGCGTGGATTTTTCGGTCGCCGAAGGTGAGGTCGTCGCGCTCATGGGGCGAAACGGAATGGGCAAAACGACGCTGATCCGCTCCATGCTGGGACTCGTGCGTCCGCGCTCGGGAACGGTCACTCTGGCGGGAGCACCGGTGACCGGATCGCCGCCCTTTCGCATCGCACGCCTCGGCGTCGCCTACATCCCCGAGAGGCGCGGCGTTTTTCCGAACCTCACGGTGCGCGAGAACTTGTTGATGGCGGCGCGCCGTGACCCGGGCGCGCGCGCGAGCTGGACGCTTTCGCGTGTCCTGCAAACGTTCCCGCGATTGGCGGAACGGCTCTCGCATCTGGGCACGCAGTTATCCGGAGGCGAGCAGCAGATGCTGACCATCAGCCGCGCGCTGATGACCCATCCTAGAATCCTGATTCTGGACGAGGCGACGGAAGGTCTGGCGCCGCTGGTCGCGCGCGAAATCTGGCAAACGATACGCGCGCTGCGCGATGGCGGCATGGGCATCGTGATCGTCGACAAGAACTTCGTCATGCTGTCTCAGCTCGCGCACCGCTGCGTCATCCTGGTGAAGGGACGCAAGGTGTTCGACGCGCCGCCAGCAGAGCTCGCCGCCGACCCGGGATTGCGCGCGCAATACCTCGGCGTCTAGCGGCTTTCCCCGGGGCGCGATTGTCCTTGACCGAAATCGTGGACATCGCGGGCCAGGAACTGGAGTGCGTGCATATCGGCACCGATCGTCCGGGACCGACGCTCGTATTTCTGCACGAGGGCCTGGGCTCCGTGGCGCTGTGGAGGGACTTTCCGCGGCGCGTCGCCGACGCGACGGCACTCCCGGCGCTGATTTACTCGCGTGCGGGATATGGGCGTTCGACACCGCTCGCGGCGGCTCGTACGCCGCGCTACATGCACGACGAGGCGATGGTAACGCTTCCCGCACTCCTCGACGCGCTCGGCATCGTCGATCCGATTCTAATCGGCCACAGCGATGGCGCGTCGATCGCGCTGATCCACGCCGGCGCACGCGCTCGTCCGGTACGCGCGCTGGTCGCGCTCGCGCCTCACGTATTCGTCGAAGAGCTATCGATCGCCAATATCGCGCGGGCCAGACATGACTACGAAAGCGCCGACCTGCGCGCGAAGCTCGGTCGCTATCACGTCGACGTCGATTCGGCGTTTCGCGGCTGGAACGACATCTGGCTCTCACCTGCGTTTCGCGACTGGAATATCGAACCCTACCTGCCGGGCGTCGACTGTCCGCTGCTGCTGATTCAGGGTCGCGACGATGAATACGGAACGCTGGCGCAGCTCGATGCCATCGAGCGTCGGGTCTCCGGCCGCGTCGACCGGGTCGAGCTTTTCGATTGTGGACACTCGCCGCATCGCGACCAGCCGCAGGCAACGCTCGCCGCAATCGCCGGTTTCGTCTCCGGGCTTAACTAGCCCGCGCTCGCCTTTTTCAGCGCGAGCGCGCGTTCGTAGATACGATTTTTCGGCATGGCGGTGGCAGCGACCGCGATCCTGACCGTTTGCGCCAGGGGCAGTTCCGCGAGCAGCGCCGAGAGGAGTGCGTCGTTGCTCTCGATCTCCGCCGGCAGCGACGGCGCCGGCGGTTCGACGATCAGCACGAACTCGCCGCGCTTTCGATTCGTATCGGCCGCAAGCCATGCCGCGGCGTCGCCCAGAGGGGAGCGATGGATCGTCTCGAAGCGCTTGGTGAGCTCGCGCGCGATGACTAACTGGCGCTCAGGCCCAAGCGCCGCTGCCAGAGCGTCGAGCGTCGCGACAATCCGGTGCGGCGCCTCGTAGAACACCAGCGCGCAGCCGAAGGTTCGCAAGCGCTCGATCTCCTTGGCCCTTGCGCTTGCGCTCGCCGGAAGAAATCCGCAGAACAGCCATCGCGACGCCGCGAGCCCGGACGCCGACAACGCGGCGATGACCGCGCTCGGCCCGGGAACCGGCGCGACGGCAAAGCCCGCGTCGATCACCGCGCGCACCAGCGCCGCACCGGGATCGCTTATCGCCGGGGTTCCTGCATCAGTCACCAGCGCGACGCGCTTGCCGGCGGCGAGCCAGGCGATGACCTCGTCCGCGCGCTGCCGCTCATTGTGTGCGTGCAAGGATGCGAGACGCCCCGTGATGCCATAGTGCGACGTCAGTGTTGCGGTGATTCGCGTATCCTCCGCGGCGATGATATCGGCCTCACCCAGGACGTCGAGCGCGCGCAAGGTGATGTCGCGCAGATTACCGATGGGTGTGGCGACCACATATAATGTTCGCGCCAGCACCGGCGACGGCTCCCCTCTGGTCATTACGATGTTCCCTTTCTCGATGGCGCAAGCGTTTGGCTTGAGATGCGTGCGCGGTGTCGCGCCGATCGCATTGCTGCTCGCCGTCGCCGCTTGCACCACCACGCCATTCTCCGGTGGCCGGCCCGCCGGGGCAACCGCCCCGCGTGCGGGTCCTTCGGCGCCGACAGCCTCACCGGTGCCCGCACCGATTCTTCCCGCGCCCGTCCTCGTCGCGCCGCCGGCGCTTCCTTCGGGCGAGGTGGTTACGCGCCCACTGCCGCCGGCCATGACCACACCGCAGGTCACCAGTGACGCAATTGCGTTGTTGCTACCGCTGGAGTCACCGTCGTACGGTCCGGCGGCGGCGGCGGTGAAGGCAGGCTTCCTCGCCGCCGCCGATCGCGCCGGGATCACCTCCCGAATCCGCGTGATCGGCCATGGCGACGACGGTGTCTTGCCGGGCCTCGCGGTAGCTGCGGACGCAGGCGTCGCCCTGGTCGTCGGCCCGTTGACCCGCGACGATCTCAAGACCGTCATCGCCATGGCACCTTCGCGTCCGCGCATGCTCGCGCTCAACCAGACCGACGACGGCTCGCCATTGCCCGACAATGCATACGCGCTGGCGCTTGCAGTCGACAATGACGCCGCCCAGATCGCGCGTGCGGCCAGGACGGACGGCGTTCGTTCGTTTGCCGTCGTTGTGAGCGGCGGCGCGCTGCAGCGCCGATTTGCCGCGGCGTTCACCGCCGAATGGCAAAATGCGGGAGGAGCTCCTCTGAGTCAGTATCGCTTCGATCCCAACCCGGAATTGCTGGGTCAGCTCCGACGCGAGCTCGCAGCGCATCCTCCCGACGCGGTACTGCTGGCGATCGACGGCGAAGACGTCGCGCTGGCGAAGTCGTTTCTGCCGCAGGTTCGAGTCTATGCGGTGAGTCAAATCGCCGACGACTTGTCGCCACCGATGTTGAGAGATCTCGAAGGCGTGCGCTACATCGAGATTCCGTGGCTCGCGGAGCCCGAAACACTGGCCTCGGCGGGGCCGACGCGGACGCGGTACGACAGCCCGCTGCTCGAGCGGCTGTATGCCCTCGGCCTGGACGCTCTGGCGCTGGCGCAGATGTTCGCCGAGCCGGTGCCTCCCGATCGTGTCGAGCTGGACGGAGCGACCGGCCATCTTTCGCTGACGCCCGCCCGCACTTTTGCGCGCCAGGGCAGGATGATGGTGATCCACGACGGACGCGCGATGCCCGACCCGGCTAGTCCATGAGCGCCGGGTGAACGCGGGCGCAGCCGCCGAAACCCTTGCCGCCGAATTCCTCGAGGCGCATGGGCTCGCCGTCGTCAAGCGCAATTATCGCTGCCGCGGCGGCGAGATCGATCTCATCGCGCGCGACGGAACTACGCTGGTGTTCGTCGAAGTGCGCCTGCGCAGCAGCAGCGCCTTCGGCGGAGCGCGCGCCAGCATCACCGCCGCCAAGCGCCGCCGGATCAAGTTCGCCGCCGGCCTTTTTCTGTCGAATTTGAGGCGCGAGCCGCCGTGTCGCTTCGATGCCATCTTGCTCGACGGACTGGACCTGGCGCGAATCGAATGGCTGGTCGACATCGATATCGACTAGGGGACCGTCGACCCGCTGGTGCGAAACAACCGGGCTGGTCTCAAACGATCGAACCGCGGCGAAGCGGCATCGCAACGATTGTTGCTACAATCAAATTTTATAAACCTTCCTCGCTTCGATGGACCTAGCATCGCGTATCAGGGCGCACTTCGCGGAAAGCGCCGAGCTCAAGCTCGCGGCAGCGGAGGCGATGGCGCCGCAGATCGTCCGTGCCGCGGCGCTGATGACCGATTGCCTGCTGGCCGACGGCAAGCTGCTGGCATGCGGCAACGGCGGTTCGGCTTCGGACGCACAGCATTTTGCGGCGGAGATGGTCGGCCGCTTCGAACGCGAACGCCCCGAGCTGCCGGCGATCTCGCTTACAACCGACACCTCGATTCTGACCGCGATCGCCAACGATTACGATTTCGGCCAAGTGTTCGCAAAGCAGGTTCGCGCGCTGGGCCGCGCGGGCGACGTGTTGCTGGCCATTTCGACATCGGGCAATTCCGGCAACGTGACTGCAGCCGTCGCAGCGGCGCACGAGCGCGAGATGCGGGTGATTGCGCTGACCGGCAAAGGTGGCGGCCGCATCGGTGAACTCCTGTCGTCCGCCGATGTCCATCTGTGCGTACCGCATTCCAGCACGGCGCGGATTCAGGAAGTCCACATACTGACCATTCATTGCCTGTGCGATGCCATCGACGCGAGCTTGCTCGGAGACGAATCATGATACGCGGCATGACGCCGCGCCCGCCGTCGGCATTTTTCATCTTCGTGGCAGCGGCAATTTTCGCCTGCGCGTTCGGCTTGAGCGGCTGCATTCCGCTGGCGATCACGGGCGTCGTCGCCACTGCGCAGGTCGCCACCGACCGCCGCACTACCGGTGCGCAGCTCGATGACGAGCTGATCGAAGACAAGACCGCCGGACAGGTTCTCGAGCGCTACAAGGGCAATGATGTTCACGTCAATGTCACCAGCTATAACGGCAATGTCCTGCTGACCGGTGAGGTACCCTTCGAAAGCGTGAAGACCGACATCGGCGGGATCGCGGGCAGGATGCCGAAGGCGCGCAGCGTGCAAAACGACCTGCTGATCGGCGCCGCCACGAGCTTGGGCTCGCGCAGCAATGACACGCTGATTACGTCCAAGGTCAAATCCAGGTTTGTCGAAACCAACCAGTTTCAGATCAACCATGTCAAGGTCGTGACCGAGCGAGGCATTGTCTACCTTATGGGCATCGTGCGCGCCGAGGAAGGAAACGCCGCGGCGGAAATCGCGCGCACGACCAGCGGCGTCCAGCGCGTCGTCAAGGTGTTCGAGTACATCAATTGACGAGCTTTGCGGCGCCCGCGTTCGCTGTCAAGTTGGCCGCGCGGGAGGACCTGGCAGCGCGAATCGCGGCGCTCGATCGACCCCTGGTCTTCACCAATGGCGTGTTCGACATTCTTCATCGAGGGCACGTCACCTATCTCGACCATGCGCGACGTCTCGGCGCGTCGCTGGTGGTCGGCGTCAACACCGACGCCTCGGCTCGCAAGCTGAACAAAGGCGCTGACCGACCGCTCAATCCGCTCGAGGAGCGGATGGCGGTTCTCGCGGCGCTGGAATCGGTGAACTTGGTCGTAGCTTTCGACGAAGAAACTCCGCTCCAACTCGTTCTGCAGTGTCATCCCGATATCATCGTCAAGGGCGGAGATTACGACGTCACAACGACGGTCGGCGCCGCCGAAGTGCTAGCCTGGGGCGGACGCTTCGAATCCATCCCGCTCCTCGCCGGTCGGTCGACCAGCATGCTGCTGAAAAAGATCCGTCGCTAGTCGCCGCTCTCGCCGCTGCCACGCATCGGAGTTGCCGGCTCCTGTGAACATGCAGCGCGGAAAAGAGCGCCGCGGCTTTGTTATACTTGCCTGTCTGGCGAAAGCGCCCTCATGTTCCAAATTCTCGATGCCTTGCAATTGAAGGTGCTCCTCGAAGGCGACGACCGGCCGCGCGTGCTCGATGTCCGCACCGCGGGCGAGTTTGCGCGCGGGACGATTGCCGGCGCGCAGCACGTAGAGCTTGGCACATTGCCGGCGAAAGCCGACGCTTTTGATCCTGGCGCGCCGGTCGTTCTGGTCTGTCAATCCGGGGCGCGCTCTGCGCAAGGATGCGCCTGGATGGACCAGCGCGGGTTTCAGCGCGTCTACAACCTCGGTGGCGGCATCGCCGGCTGGACGCGTGCGGGACTACCGCTTGCGAGTTAGGGTCTCATGATGGAAGCCATTGTTCATTTTGATCGGGAGGTTGATGCGCGGGGGCTGAACTGCCCGTTGCCGATCCTGCGCACCAAGAAAACCCTCAACGGCATGAGCAGCGGCCAAGTGTTGCGCATCCTCGCCACCGACCCAGCGGCGGTCCGCGATTTTGAGGCGTTCGCGAAGCAGACCGGAAATCAATTATTGCAGCACGGCGAGCAGGACGGGGCGTTTTTCTTCCTGCTCAAGCGCAAGTAACGCGGAGGCGACTCGGGCGCCTGAGCTTCCCGTGCATGTTTCGCCGGCAAAACACTGGATCAGCTATGACCGATAACAGTAAGCAAGCAAGCGTCGCTGATGACACGGCACGCGTCCTCGAACTCACGTCGGATAACTTCGCCAAGTCCATCGACGATCATCCGTTCGCAATCGTCGACTTCTGGGCGCCGTGGTGCGCGCCCTGCCGGGCGTTCGCGCCCGTCTTTGCTGCCGCCGCGGCAAGACATCCCGATGGCTTGTTCGCCAAGGTCAACACCGAAGATCAGCAGCAAATCGCCGCGCAGTTCGGCATTCGATCGATTCCGACGCTGATGATCTTTCGCGACAACATAATCGTGTTCTCGGAAGCTGGAGCGCTGAGCGCCGGTGCTTTGGAGCAGGTGCTTGGTGCAGCCAAAGCGCTGGATATGGAGGCCGTGCGCCGCAGTATCGAAGCGCAGGACGCCGCCAGCGAGTCCGAAGCCGCGAGCCCGGGGGCCTAGCGCCGGTATCGGTTAAGGAAGTCGGCGACGATGCCGCGCTGACTCTTGTCGATTGCCGATTCGAGAGTTCGATCCGTGGGATCGTATTGCGCGGCCTTGCGGAACGCGTTGATCGCCTCCTGGTGGTAGCCTTGCGCCTGAAGCGAGTACCCGAGGCAACGCCACGGTTCGGCGCTCCAGAATTCGAGGTCCGACCAGGCGCGGCAGATCTCAGTCGCGCGGCGCCAGTTCCCGGCCTGCAGCATGCGCGGCCCCTCGCCGCGGAAAAGCGAAAGTCGCGCCTGCCGGTCCGCAAACAGCGCGGTCGTGTCGACATCATTGGCAGAGGTGGTTACCACTGGTTCCGGACTCTGAAACGACTCGCCTATGCCTTTCGCGATCGCGCTGATCTTGCCAACGTCGCCTTGAAAACCGCGCGGCAGCAGTGAGGGCGGCGATGGCACCCAAGCCACTACGGCGTTCTTGGCGGCAGTGATCGAATCGGCCATCGGCTCATGCCACGCGACACCGTAAAGCCAAAGCATTGCCGCCAATCCAACCACTCCGGTAATGGTATTCAGCACTCCAGGCGGACTGTGGGTCACGAGACAATCCTCTGCGAAATCCCAGTCGGTCTCGCCACGTTGCGCAATCTTCTCGTACGAGATCGCAACCATTATTGGCGCTAACAGAGGAAATCCGCAGCCAATGCCCTCCCACCAGACACGAAACGAGCGCCGCAGCGCGCGGCGCAACTGCGCCCGAACGTCGCGCCGGGCGTAGGCGTCGCTGATTGAAAACTGGAGATAGATGCCGAACAGCCATTTGCCCGGAGTGAGCTGCAGTGCCGCGATCAGCAACGCCTCGATCGGCACCCAACTCAACGTGATCAGGATCGGCGCGAACAAGGGATGCCCCACCCAGAACGCGGTATTGTCGCTGATCATCCCGGCGCTGTGCAGCGCCGAGAGCAGAAGCGCGAGCACCAGTCCCCAGATCGAATAATCGAACAGCCGCGCGGCCAGTCGGTTCCAAGGCCGGGGCTCGCTGGTGCGACCGGCTTTCGCCCGCTCCAGCTCGGCCATGCGCAACTGGAAGATCCAACTCGCGTCCTCCTGGGGGGCGTCCGTTCCCAGAAAAACGCTTTTTTCCCGTCGCCAGTTCAGGATCGCCAGGTCAGTTTGCGGAACCAGCTCCGGCGCGGGGCTGATTCTGCGTTGACGTACCCACGCCAGCCCGTGGACGACGCCATAGACCAGAGCGAGCGCGAGAAGCAACAGCGTCAGCCAGACCAGGACCTGCTTCGCGACCAGCACCGCGTCGACGGGCGTCACGAACACGATCGCCGCCGCGATGAAAGCTCCGAAGAACACACACAGGGCAAGCTGGCCGAGCGTCGAGCGCCCGATCGAGGCGACACGCTCGGTTAAGCCCGGATGGTGCGGATGCTTTTCCCGTGGGACCGAAGGCAGCGTCAATGCCTTTTCGTCGGCGACGTCGATGACGTCATCGCGGGTCGCAGTTCCCCCGAGCGTGCCCGCGACATTGCTCACGAAGTGCGCAATCCGCTGCTCGGTATTGGCCTCGGTCGTGACGGAGAGCTCCTTGTCGTAATGGAGCCGATGCTCCCGATCGCTGAGTATGCGGCTGGCATGATTTATAAAGCGGAGTGCTTCTTCGACATTGCCCTGTCCGTCGCGCGTTTTCGCATAATATTTTCGGATCAGGCGGCGCAGCGCGGCCCGCACTTCCTCTTCCGACGCGAGCTGCGGAATCCCGAGCGCTTCGTACAACGTCGCTTTCATTGAATTATCTGGGCGGAAAAGGAACGGATTCTGACATTGGAATATTCCGGTAAATGGAGTTCCAATGCAAGCCGAGAGTCTTCGCACCTCCCCAACAAGGCGTCGGAGTGGCGCCCTGCGGCATTCGGTGCCGCGCTACGTCAGTCTGGTGCGGCTGGATCCGAAAACGCCCCGTTTGGCGTGGCCATGACCATAAAAAAGCGGCCGAACCGGCCGCTTTCCCTCATTTTCCCTGGGACCACGCTTGAGGCAGACGCTTACTCGCCCTGCTTGCCGCCTTCGCGGTGCGCCAGCTTCTCGCGAATGCGAGCCGATTTTCCCGAACGATCGCGCAGGTAATAGAGCTTTGCCCGCCTCACATCGCCTTTGCGTTTCACTTCGATACTCGCAATAAGCGGAGAATAAGTCTGAAATGTCCGCTCGACGCCTTCGCCGCTCGAAATCTTGCGCACGACGAACGACGAGTTCAGGCCCCGGTTCCGCTTTGCGATCACGACGCCCTCGTACGCCTGCACCCGTTTGCGCTCACCCTCGACGACATTGACATTGACGATGACGGTGTCCCCCGGTGAGAACTCGGGCACGGTCTTGCCCAGGCGGGCAATTTCTTCCTGTTCCAGCGTATCGATGATATTCATCTTTCGTGTGCTCCGTGAATGTTACGGCCGGTGCCCTTGTGCGCAGCGCGAGAATCGCCGTCCGTTGCGCAGCCTTTGTTGTCGATCACTTCCAATGCTACTGCGGTTTTTTTCCTTCGTCCGACATTTGTTTGAGCTCGCTTAAGTATTCCTTGAGCAGACTCGTCTCCTCTTCGCTCATCCCTCGCGCCGCGAGCAAATCCGGGCGCCGCAGCCAAGTCCGCCCCAGCCCCTGCTTGCGTCTCCAGCGCGCTATCGCCGAGTGGTCCCCGCCCAACAGTACCGGCGGCACGGCGTGGCCCTCGTAGGTCTCCGGCCGCGTGTAGTGCGGGCAATCGAGCAGGCCGTCGACAAACGACTCTTCGACCTTCGACCGTTCATCATTCAACACGCCCGGCAGCTGCCGGACCACCGCGTCGATGAGCAGCAGCGCTGGAAGCTCGCCGCCGGAAACGACAAAATCTCCTACCGCCAATTCCAGATCCACCTCGTGTTCCAGGAGCCGCTCATCGACCCCTTCGTAGCGCCCGGCAAGCAATACCATACCTGGCCCCGCGGAGAGTTCGACCACCCGCCGATGGGTAAGCCGCTCGCCCTGCGCCGACAGATGCACCACCGGCGCCGCGGCGATTCCCGCGGCAAGCAAGGCCTCGCGCGCCGTGCGCAACGCCTTTCCAAGCGGTGCCGCGGTCATCACCATTCCCGGACCTCCGCCGTAGGGCCTGTCGTCGACGCTACGGTAGCTGTTCGTCGCAAAATCTCGCGGGTTGTGACAGCTTAAAGTCCAGATCCCTCTCTCCAGGGCACGCCCGGTCACGCCGTAGCACGCCGCAGCCTCCACCATTTCGGGGAAAAGCGTGACGATTTCGATCCGCATGCCTTGACCCGCGCTCGAGGCGGGCACCTTTCAATAGTCCGCCGGCCAATCCACCATGATCCGACCCGCGGCAAGATCGATCGCGTCGACATACGCGGCAACGACCGGAATCAGTCGAGCGCTGCCGTCCTCCGCTTCCACACGCAGTACCGGGTGCGCGCCGGTATCGAGTACCGTGCTTACCCGGCCGAGCTTCTCTGCCGCCCGGTTGACGACAGCCAGTCCAACCAGATCAGACCAATAATATTCGCCGGTGTCCGGCTCGGGCAACGCCGAGCGAGGCACAGCGACCCAGGCGCCCCGCCACTGGAGGGCAGCTTCGCGATCAGCGACCCCGTCGAGTGCCGCGACCAGCGTGTCGCCGTGTTGCCGCGCCGCTCGCACCGTAAATTCCCGCCATGCGTCGGCCTCTCGCGCCGGCGCGAGCCACCACTTCGGGTGGTCCAGAAGCGTCGCGATCGAAGCGGTGTAGGTCCGCGCCTTGATCCAGCCCTGGATGCCGTAGGGGGCCAGAACGCGCGCCATGACCACCATCGCCCCCGCAGCTCCCGACCCGGAGTTCGGTGATGCGTTCGCCGCGCTCCCTGGCTTGGTTTCCCGGATTACGTTTGTTGCTCTATTCAGCGTTTACCACAGGCGTCGGAACCGCCTTCGCGAGGACGGCTTTCTTCACCAGGCCCGCAACCGTGTCCGAGAGCATCGCACCTCGATGCTTCCAATGATCGATACGATCGAGCGAAAGCCTTAAGGCCTCTTCGCCGTCTCCTGCAATCGGGTTGTAGAAGCCGACGCGCTCGATGAACCGCCCGTCGCGACGGTTGCGCGAATCGGCCACGACGACGTTGAAAAAAGGCCGCTTCTTGGCGCCGCCCCGAGCCAGTCTGATGACAACCATCGCGAATTCCGCCTGAACAGAAAAAGACATTGATTATACGACGAAAAAGCCGCCATTGGCAATCATACCCGACGGCCGCCGTGAGGCTTTCGACTAACGCAGTCCCGGAAACGCACCCTTCAGCCCGCGCAGCATTTTTTGCATGCCGCCCTTCGCCACCATCTTCATCATCTTCTGCGTCTGCTCGAATTGGGCCAGAAGGCGGTTCACTTCCTGCACCGACACGCCCGCGCCGGCGGCAATGCGTCGTTTTCGCGAAGCCTTGAGCAGCTCGGGCTTGGCCCGTTCGGCAGGCGTCATGGAATCGATGATTCCCACCAGCCTGCGGATGGCGCGCTCGTCGACCTGACTGCCTTGCGCCGCACGGGCCAGCTCGCCGGGCAGTTTGTCCAGGAGACTTTCCATCCCACCCATTTTTCGCATTTGGCTGATCTGCGCTTTGAAATCCTCGAGGTCGAAACCCTTGCCGGATTTCACCTTCTTCGCCAACGTGCGCGCCGCCTGTTCATCAACCTGCCGGTGAGCATCCTCGATCAGGGTCAGAACATCGCCCATGCCGAGGATGCGCGACGCCATTCGGTCGGGATGAAAAACTTCCAGCCCGGAAAGCTTCTCGCCGACACCGACAAACTTGATCGGCGCTCCGGTGACCTGGCGTACCGAAAGCGCCGCGCCGCCGCGCGCATCGCCATCGAGCTTGGTCAAGACGATACCCGTGAGCGGCAGGGTTTCGCGAAATGCTCTCGCGGTATTCACCGCATCCTGACCCTGCATCGCATCGACGACGAAAAGCGTTTCGACGGGGGCAACGGCGGCATGCAGCGCCGCAATCTCCTGCATCATCGCGTCATCGATCGCGAGCCGGCCCGCGGTGTCGACCAGCACTACGTCGTGATAATGGCGGCGAGCCCAATCGAGCGCCGCGTGCGCAATCGCGACCGGCGCCTCGCTCGCCGAAGACGGAAAGAAATCGACACCGACCTGGTTCGCAAGCAACCTGAGTTGTTCGATCGCGGCCGGCCGATAAACGTCGCAGCTCACCAGCAGCACTTTCTTGCGCATGTCGGCACGCAGCAGCCGCGCCAGCTTGCCCGCGGTAGTCGTCTTGCCTGCGCCCTGCAGGCCCGCCAACAGGATGACCGCCGGCGGCGCCACGGCCAGGTCGAGTGGCGTCGCGCTGCCACCCATGAGCGCCGCGAGCTCGCGCTGGACGACGCCGACCAGCGCCTGACCCGGCGTCAGCGAGCTGACGACGTCCTGGCCGACGGCCTTGTCGCGCACGGCGGATATGAAATCCCTGACCACCGGCAGCGCGACATCGGCCTCGAGCAGCGCCATGCGCACTTCGCGCAAAGCGTCCTGCATGTTGGCGTCGGTCAACCGCGCTTCACCGCGCAGTTGCTTCATGACACGGCCGAGCCGTGCGGTCAGATTGTCAAGCATCAGGGGGTGGAATCCACATGCGGCAACGACATGAGTGCGCTGGTGTAAACTCAATCAGCCGCGAGGCACTCTACGCATGATTTTACTCTACCTGCCGGTATCCGCCGCATATCTTGCGTCGGCGTGGCTCGAATGGCAGCGTCTGGTTCAGCCGGCGAAAACGGAACATCATCGCCGCGTTGCGATCGCTCCGTGGCTGACCGCCTGCGCGCTCACCGGGCACGCATTCCTGGTCTCGAGCGCGATCGTCGCCGTCGACGGGCTGGACTTGAGCCTCGCCAACGCGCTATCCGCGGTCGCCGGTCTGACCGCGTTGTTTGCCTGGCTCGGATCGCTCACCCGTTCGCTACCCGGCGTCGCGGTGGTCGCGCTGCCGGTGGCCGCGCTGGCGACATGGCTGCCTCTCCTGTTCGCGAATCCGCATCGATTCTCCTTCACCGAGGAGCCTTGGGCCGCGCTGCACATCGCCGTCGCCCTCATCGCGTATGCACTATTGATCGTCGCCACCATGCAGGCGCTGGTGTTGATGGGCTTGCAAAAGCGACTTCATCGCGGCCTGCCCGAGCCTAACGCCGGTGAGCTGCCCCCGCTTTTGACGATGGAGCAATTTCTTTTCCGTATCGTCGGCGCCGGATTCGCCTTGCTGACGCTGACGCTGGCGACCGGTATCTTCTTTTCCGAGCAGTTGTTCGGGAAACCGCTGACCTTGAATTACAAGACGGTATTCTCGGTGCTCGCCTGGTTTGCATTCGGCGCTCTGCTCGTGGGGCGGCACCGATTCGGTTGGCGCGGCCGCACCGCGCTCAACTGGATCCTGTTCGGCAGCGCATTGCTTCTGCTTGCCTATATCGGCAGCAAATTCGTGCTCGAAGTCATACTCCGGCGCTAGCGCGCTGAAAGCACCGGTTCCTTGACAGCGCCGCGACGCGGCCAAATACTCAGGCGCCCATTCTCCTTCGCCTCCTGATTTGAGCGACATTTCGGTTTCCACGCTTGTGCTCTGGGTGATCGTGTTGCTCGTCGTCTCGGGCTTCTTCTCGATCGCCGAGACCGCGATGATGGCCGTCAATCGCTACCGGCTACGTCTGCGCGCGCAGCGCGGCGCGCGAGGAGCGAAGCTCGCCCTGGACCTGCTCGCTCGCACCGACAAGCTCCTTGGCGTGATCCTGCTTGGAAATACGCTGGTTGCCGCCGCCGCGGCAACGCTCACCGCGGTTATCACCAAGCGGCTGTTCGGCGAAGGCGAGGTTGCGCTGGCCATAGGAGCGGTCGCGATCTCGTTCGCGCTGCTGGTCTTCTCGGAAATTGCGCCGAAGGTGGTAGGCGCGGCCCACGCCGACCGGCTCGCGCCGCTGGTGAGCTTCATCTTGTCGCCGATGCTCAAAGCGGCGACGCCGGTCGTCTGGTTCGTCAATCTTTTCGTGCAGGGCTTGCTCAAGCTGCTCCGACTGCAGCCCGGCCACCAACCCGAGGCGACGCTGTCTCAGGAAGAAGTGCGCAGCCTGGTGCTCGAAGGTCACTATTTCCGTGGCAAACATCGCGCCATGCTTGCCAATCTTCTCGATCTCGATTCGGTCACCGTCGACGACGTGATGACCCCGCGCAACCACATCGAGGCGCTCGACCTTTCGGAGAAACCGGCACTGCTAGCGCAGCAATTGGCGACCAGCTATCACACGCGCGTGCCGGTCTTCGAACACGCGTTGGATAACATCATCGGCGTCCTGCATCTGAAACAGGTTCTCCGGCTGCAGCAGGCAGGGGAAATGGATGCCGAGCACTTGCGGACCATTCTTCGGCCCGCGTATTTCATCCCCGCGGGGACGCCCCTTCTGGCACAACTGCAGCAGTTTCAGACGGACCGACAGCGTCTGGGGCTCGTCGTCGATGAATATGGCGAATTGCTTGGCTTGGTCTCCCTCGAGGACATCCTGGAAGAAATCGTCGGGGAGTTCACCACCCAGGCTCCCGGCGGGGCGGAAGTCTTTCAACGCGAGCCTGACGGCAGTGTTGTAGTAGACGGAATGGCTCCGCTGCGCATTCTCAATCGCAAGCTGGGCACCTCTTTTCCGCTTGAAGGCCCGAAAACCCTCAGCGGCTTGATCGTTGAGCATCTTGGCGATATACCGGACGCCGGAGTGAGCTTCCGCGTCGCCGGACAGACGGTAGAGGTCCTCCAAGTCCAGGACCACGCGGTGAGGGTCGTCAAACTGGCGCCGCCTGTGGGCCGCAGCCCTTTTCCGCCTTTACAAACCACGGGCGAGCAGGCATCATCGATAAGCTAACTTTTATGCGTCTGGAATATGCCCGCGAAGCCTCTCCGGAGCTTCTGCGCGATGCACTGACTCACAATGGCTACCAAGGCAGCAGCTCAGAACATCAGCGGATTGGCACGGGCGATGGTGCAGCACGGCCTATTGTCCGAATACGACGCCGAGACGTTTCAGGGACAGGCGCAGACCGCGAGCATCGGTTTCGTCGAGCAGCTCCTGCTTTCCAAGCGGATGAACGCCGCGCAGGTGGCCGTATTTGCATCGCGCGCATTCCGTGCGCCGCTGTTCGATCTGGCCGGATACGATCTCGATCAGATCAACAAGGACTTTGTCGACCCCAGAATAGCGGTAACGCGACGCGTCCTGCCGCTGCATAAGCGCGGCAATCGGCTGTTCGTTGCCGTGTCCGACCCGGCGAATATGCAGGCGCTGGACGAGGTCAGGTTCAAGACCAACCTAGTGATCGACCCCGTCGTCGTCGAGGACGACAAGCTCGGCACCGCCATCCTCAAGGTCATCGAGACCCTCGGCCAAACCCTGAAGGACTTGGTCAGCGCCGACGATCTCGAAGTGGAGCTTCTGGAAGCGGGCGGCCAGAGCCAGACCGATGAAGACGGCAATAATCCCGACGTTGACGATGCGCCGGTCGTCAAATACATACAAAAGATTCTTCTCGACGCCATCGCGGCCGGCGTCTCCGACATCCATTTCGAGCCCTACGAAAAATACTATCGGATCCGCTATCGCCTTGACGGCATCCTCAAGGAAGTAGCCCAGCCGCCGCTGGTGATCAAGGACAAGATGGCGTCACGCATCAAGGTGATCTCCAAGCTCGACATTTCCGAAAAGCGCGTGCCGCAAGACGGGCGCATGAAGCTCGTGTTGAACAAGTCTCGATCGATCGATTTTCGCGTCAGCACCCTGCCGACGCTTTACGGCGAAAAAATCGTCCTTCGTATTCTCGATGCGGCGGGTGTCAAGCTTGGCATCGAAGCGCTCGGTTACGAGCCCGATCAGCAAAAGATGTTGCTCGACGCCATCGGCCGTCCGTATGGAATGATTCTGGTCACCGGTCCTACCGGCAGCGGCAAGACCGTGTCGCTCTACACGTGCCTCAACATCCTGAATCAGCCGGGTATCAACATCTCCACTGCCGAGGACCCTGCGGAAATTCAGCTCCCGGGCGTGAATCAGGTCAACGTGAACGAAAAGGCGGGACTCAACTTCGCCAACGCCTTGCGCGCGTTTCTCCGCCAGGACCCGGACGTCATCATGGTGGGGGAAATCCGCGATCTGGAAACGGCCGACATCGCGATCAAGGCTGCGCAAACCGGCCACCTCGTGCTCTCGACCCTGCACACCAATGACTCGGCGGCGACCTTGATGCGCCTCGCCAATATGGGCGTTCCCGCGTTCAACATCGCCTCGAGCGTGATCCTCATCGTTGCGCAGCGACTGGCGCGCAAGCTGTGCACCCAATGCAAGCGACCGGAAGACATCCCGCCTGAATCGCTGGTGCAGGCCGGATTTTCCGAGCAGGACCTGGACGGCTCCTGGCAGGCGTATGGTCCGCTCGGCTGCGACCATTGTTTCGGCACCGGGTACAAAGGGCGGATGGGGATCTACGAAGTGATGCCGATCACCGACGACATGCGGCAAGTCGTCATGCGCAACGGCACTGTGCTCGACATCGCCGAGCAGGCTAAGAAGGAGGGTATGCGCAGTCTTCGCCAGTCGGGACTGCTGAAGGTCAAACAGGGTTTGACGTCCCTCGAGGAAATCGAGGCCGTTACCAACGAGTAATCGCGACGGGAATCACCATGACTACCGCAACCGCAAAGCGCAGGACAAAAGCACCACAGAGAAGAGAAGTCAAGGAATTCACCTACCTCTGGGAAGGCTTCGACCGCAACAATCGCAACGTCCGCGGAGAAATGAAGGCTGCCTCGGAGACGGTCGTTACCAGCAATTTGCGGCGGCAGGGAATCCGCATCGTCAAGCTGCGGAAGCAGACATTCCGCGGCGGCCGCCGCGTCACGGAAAAAGACATCACTTTCTTCACCCGCCAGCTCGCAACCATGCTGAAGGCCGGCGTGCCGTTGCTGCAGGCGTTCGAAATCGTGGCCCGCGGGAACAGCAACGGGCGCTTTGCACGTTTGATGATGGATATCAAGGGCCGGGTCGAGGCCGGCTCGAGCTTGTCGCAGGCATTCCGGGAGCATCCGGCGCAATTCGACTCGCTTTATTGCAACCTGGTCAACGCCGGAGAAACGGCCGGCATGCTCGATGGCATTCTGGAACGGCTGGCCACCTACAAGGAAAAGATCCTCGCCATCAAAAGCAAGATCAAGTCCGCGCTGTTCTACCCGATCTCGGTTGTTGTGGTAGCGATCGTTGTAGTTTGGGTGATCATGATCTGGGTCATTCCGGCATTCAAGCAGGTATTCTCGAGTTTCGGTGCCAGCCTACCGACACCCACACTGATCGTGATGGGCATGTCCGACTTCTTCGTTGCCTACTGGTGGTTGATCGCGCTGATCATCGGCGGTTCCATCTTCGGATTTTTCTTCATGCTCCGCCGCTCGCAAACATTCCGCTACGCGGTCGACCGCATTTCCCTGAGGATTCCGATTATCGGGCCAATTCTCGAAAAGGCGACCATCGCGCGCTGGACTCGAACGCTGGCAACGATGTTCGCCGCCGGTGTGCCGCTGGTCGAGTCGCTCGACGCAGTCGCCGGCGCGTCGGGCAATGCCGTCTATATCGCCGGCACTCGGCGGATCCAGACAGAAGTCAGCACCGGAACGAGCCTGACCAACGCCATGCATAACACCGGCCTGTTTCCGACCATGGTGCTGCAGATGACGCAGATCGGAGAGGAATCCGGTTCTCTCGACGGCATGCTGTCCAAGGTAGCCGACTTTTTCGAGCGCGAGGTCGATGATGCAGTGGCAGCGCTTTCGAGCCTGCTCGAGCCTATCATTATCGTCTTCCTGGGCGTGGTGATCGGAGGTCTCGTGGTCGCCATGTATCTGCCGATCTTCAAGCTCGGCGCCGTCGTCTGAGATTTTGCGAAAGCCCGGACGTGGCGCCGTGCCAGCATCGCGGAGCCGCGTCCGCTTCGACATTGCCGCCGCAGCACCGACGCGCGCGGTCCACGGTGCGTGCTCGTCCAGGGGGTTTCCGCGGGCCGTCGCAGGTTCGCCTGGCTGAGGTCTTTCCTGTCCGTTAAGCCATGCTGGCCGAGTTCATGTCCATGCTCATCCTCGCCGCTGCCGTCGGTCTTTGCATCGGCAGCTTTTTGAACGTCGTGATCCACCGCCTTCCCCGGATGCTTGAACAGGGTTGGCGGACCCAGTGCGCCGAGCTCTCAGGCGAGACCTTGCAACCGGCAGCGCGCTACAACCTTCTCGTCCCGCGCTCTCAGTGTCCCGCGTGCGGCCATCGAATCGGCGCTCTCGAGAACATACCCGTCATCAGCTACCTGTTTCTTCGCGGTCATTGCCTCGCCTGCAATGCGCCGATCTCGGCGCGCTATCCGATCGTCGAATTGATCACGGCCGCGTTGACGGTCGCGGCGATAGTGCGTTTCGGGGCGACACCGGCCGGTATTGCGGCAAGCGTGTTCCTTTGGACACTGGTAGCGTTGACATTCATCGATTTCGATACTCAGCTTCTTCCCGATAACCTTACTCTGCCTCTGCTTTGGGCGGGACTGTTCGCGAACCTCGTCGGAGCGGTCCCCTCGGTGACACTTCGCGATGCCGTGATCGGAGCCATCGCCGGTTATATCCTGCTGTGGTTGATCTATTGGGCATTCAAGTTGATCCGAGGCAAGGAAGGCATGGGCTACGGCGACTTCAAGTTGCTTGCGGCGCTCGGTGCATGGGTCGGCTGGCAGATGCTCCCCTTGATCGTGCTGTTGTCTTCGGTCGTCGGTGCAGCGATAGGCATCAGCCTGGTTGTGTTCAAGGGACGCGACCACCAGATCCCGCTGGCGTTCGGCCCCTATCTCGCGATTGCCGGCGCGATCGCACTCTTTTTTGGCAAGCCGTTGGCCGCGCTCTATCTCCCCGGTTAAAGGCGTGGCCTACGTCGTCGGCATGACAGGCGGCATCGGCAGCGGCAAAACGGAGGTCGCCAGGGCCTTCAGCGCACTGGGCATCGAAGTCGTGGACGCCGACGTGATATCGCATCGCCTTTCGATGCCGGGACAAGCCGGACACGCCGCGATCGCCGCCGCGTTCGACCCTGGAGTGCTGTTGCCATCCGGCGAGCTGGATCGGGCGGAGCTTCGCCGCCGCGCTTTTGCCGATCCCGAGACTCGAGCCCGGCTCGAGGCCGCCGTGCATCCGCTAATCAGGCGCGAGGTGGATCGAGAGATGGCCGGATGGCGCGGCAGCTACGGCGTGGTGGTCGTGCCCTTGCTTCTCGAGCGCGGCCGCCTCAACGACCAGGTGGACAGGGTTCTGGTGGTCGATTGCTCCGAGGACGAGCAGGTTCGCCGAGTCGTCGCCCGCAGCGGACTCTCGCCTGCGGAGGTCCGTGCCATCATGGCGACCCAACTCGATCGCCTTGCCCGGCTCCGGGACGCAGACGACGTTCTCGACAACAGCGGGTCGCCCGATGCCATAGCGCCTCAAGTCGCCGAACTCGATCGGCGGTACAAAGAGCTCGCGTCGGACCGTCGCGGCGCAATGTGAGCGGCGATGTGGCCGTGAAAACCTCAGGGACAGTGGCAGCGCCTGGCGCAGAATGTCGCAGTCTCTTAGTGCCGAGCCTGACGTGATCCGTTACGAACACCCGCTGAACGAGCGCATACGAACCATGATGCGGCTCGAGGATCTGTATCGTCGCGCTCTTTTCTTCAACGCCGCGACGGCGCCTGCCGATCACCACGCCGCGTTGCTCGCGCTGTTCGAGATCGCCGACGTGTCGTCGAGAGCCGATCTCAAAACCGACATCCTGCAAGAGCTCGAACGACAGCGCCAGCTGCTCGCGCCGCTCAGGGACAATCCTGCAATCGAGCACCAAGCGCTCGATTCGCTGCTCGCCGAAATCGACGACGTCAGTGCACGGCTGCTGGCGCAGAGCGGCAAAGTCGGGGCACACCTCCGCGACAACGAGTGGCTGATGGCGATCAAGCAGCGCACGGCCCTGCCAGGGGGGGTGTCGGAGTTCGACCTGCCGGCGTTTCACTACTGGCTGCATCTCGATCCGGTCGCGCGGCAGCGCGACCTGGAAGCGTGGCTGGCGCCGCTTCTTCCGGTTCATGAAGGCTTGTCGATCGTGCTGCGCATACTGCGCGAAAACGGCAAGACGGGCCGGCACACTGCCGTTCACGGCGTATTCCAGCTCAT